>Ga0206103_100024_pt1 | contig 284132 bp, 271 predicted proteins | sample 1B5Ametagenome_FD_148638 | JGI IMG/M metagenome (GOLD analysis project Ga0206103, IMG submission 148638) | Enriched microbial communities from leaf-cutter ant dump, University of Wisconsin, Madison, United States - 1B5A | ecosystem: Environmental > Terrestrial > Nest > Insects nest > Nest dump... | reverse complement strand
CCAGCGCGTCGAGAACGCACGTCATCCTAGCAGATCAGAGAAAGCGGTCAAACGACAACCACTGGACCAGCGCGTCGAGAACGCACGTCATCCTAGCAGATCAGAGAAAGCGGTCAAACGACAACCACTGGACCAGCGCGTCGAGAACGCACGTCATCCTAGCAGATCAGAGAAAGCGGTCAAACGACAACCATGTTCGGCTCGGCAGCGTGGGCAGATTCATCCTAGCAGATCAGAGAAAGCGGTCAAACGACAACTCACAATGGATTTTGACGCCTGGGACCGACATCCTAGCAGATCAGAGAAAGCGGTCAAACGACAACCTGCCTGGGTGACCATACCGGGGCGCCAATCATCCTAGCAGATCAGAGAAAGCGGTCAAACGACAACCTGCCTGGGTGACCATACCGGGGCGCCAATCATCCTAGCAGATCAGAGAAAGCGGTCAAACGACAACTTGGCGACTACTACGCCATCTGGGTGGCTCATCCTAGCAGATCAGAGAAAGCGGTCAAACGACAACTCATCGTTTTTCGCCCACTTGATGTCGGCAATCCTAGCAGATCAGGGAAAGCGGTCAAACGACAACTGAGAAGGTTAGAGAGTGGTACGCAAACGAATCCTAGCAGATCAGAGAAAGCGGTCAAACGACAACTGCAGCGGGATCTGCTTGCGGTGGCAGGTGTATCCTAGCAGATCAGAGAAAGTGGTCAAACGACAACTGGCTTGTGGTCTGGTTCACCGGCCGATCTATCCTAGCAGATCAGAGAAAGCGGTCAAACAGCAACTCTCGCATTGACCATATTCGCATACAATGGCTCGGTAACGGCGCTTATCCGTCGTGCTTCTCTGGTCGATTGCATCCCAAAATGGCAATCTAAACCATACGAGAGGACTAACCCGATGACCGAAACCATAACTCTTTTCCATGGAACCACTACCGATTCTGCCCGCCTGCTCGAGCAGAATGGTTGGGTTCCCCACAGCTTTCCGCTTGGAAACCATTGCGGTAACCCCGGATTGCTATATCTGACCACCACAATCGAAAATGCCATGTGGTACGCTCAAGAAAAGGGCGACGATGCCGTTGTGGCCGTGGAAATTGAGGTTTCGGCTTTGATTGTTGATCCTGAAGATGGCATCGGCGATACCGTTCAAGAAGAATTTGAAAAGAGCTCTCGTTCTGGAATGCCTGCAAATTTCGCTACCCGCCGGCCTATCCCAGCGGAGCGTTTTGCCATTGTCAGCACACCAGCGCCAACTCTCTGACATCAGACGTCAGTTTCAACTGACGTTTCCGTCTCTCTTTTTGCCTGGATTTTCTTTGCGACTCAGCACGCGGTATTGACGCACGACCGAGATCCGACGACGCCAATCCATTCCATCGTTTCTCACATCATGTAACAAGCGAGTCTCACAAGGGCGAAGCCAGACAATTTCCCCATTAATCGTGATGATTGGCAGCAGAGGGATGACCACATACCAATCTTGTTTAACGCTCCAGAGACCCATACTCAAAATCCAAATCAGATCGATGAAAATACCGGTTATTCGGATTCCCGCATGGAATCCAGAGTTCGTTTTTGTTGCATATCTTAATGCATAATAGGATTGGGACTTCGTAGCGGATATTGTCCAGACAACATCCGCTACGAAGTGTGATGTCTGCTGATGAACAGGCTTGACGATCCATGGATAGCATGGCACGTCCATGGCTCTCTCTGTGTTCACGCCATGAAGTTCCCTTGAAGACCATCGCCAAAGCCTATCGGTTCAAACTCTATCCGAACAAAGCGCAGCAGCAGGATCTTCTGCGCTTCAGCGGGTCGTGCCGCTGGCTGTGGAACCAGCTGCTGGAACTGAATATCGAGACCCACCAGGAATCGTGGATGTCGGATATTGTCTGAACAATATCCGTTACGAATACCCATAGAATTAGCAAGGTATTTTGCATACACCCAATCGGACAGAAGCAACAAGAACACTCTCCTTAAACATCCCTTTTTCCCGCGTTTACCAAGGCTTCACCCCAATAGATATCTTCTCTGGATTCTTCGTCCCCACCCCTGTTTCTTAAGGCTATGCCGTCTTCGATTTCCCGTTTTGACAAGTCCACCCTGCCGCGCGTTTTGTATCTGCGTCAAAAGTATGCGGAAACCCTTGCCATGCATGCTCGCTACCAGCGCGCCAGGAAGCGCCTGCGCCACGGTACTGCAGCTTTCGATCTTCTGCTGGCCGCCGACCCGACCCCGAAGGCTATTTATTTGACAGCAATCATTCACTGGGCGATCGCGCATACCATACGTTTCGAAGACGCCCGAATGGTCAGGAGAACCTTGGCACGCTTTCATGCAGCCAAACACCGTTTACCAATCGAGCAGCGGGATATCGGTCAATACAAGGCACCTGGCGAAATCGATCGAGCTCTAAATTCCTTTTCTGCCGCGGTTCTCGAGGTCGCCCCCGATATCCCAGGGCAGGAAATCCTGGCTTCAGATCAAGATTGGGTGCTGGTAAAACTCACCTCTCCAGCAGCGGCCAGGCATTGGGCTCAAAATACCCGTTGGTGCACGCATGACTCCGACATTGCTCAGCACTACCTCAAACAGGGTGCCCTGTATGTTCTGGCCACTCCGTTCTTTCGATATCAGTTTCATCTGCAATCCCGACAACTCATGGATCAATATGATCTAGAGCCCGAAGAAATGCCTATTCCAAAAGCCGCTATTCATGCTGCCATCGTCGCTATCAATACTTCTTCTGCAGATCCTTTCCAAGACGTCAGCATCCTTACACGTCTACAGTGGTTCCACGACAGTAATAGCGCGCCGTGCCCAACAGGATTCGATTTTGCATGGCGTTCCCAAGACGGCGAGTGGCTAATCATGACTCCAATGGTCGAACACCCATTGAATTCTCATCATTGCCCCTCTGGATTGACACCACACATCTGGAATACCAAAACCGGCTGCCTGACAAATATCTCTCTCCCATGGCGCGATCTCCCTCCTGCCGAACATAAGGTTCTCGGAGACCTTCTTCGTTTTTTGGTTGGAAAGGCGTTGCTGCACCCTGAAATGCCGTCCTTCTACCATATGACCCGGATGCTCCCCCGTGATCACCTTATCTACAATCTTTTCTCTCATGATATTCCAGCCTCCATTGCCATTCATGGAGATCCAGAAACCAGCGCACCAATTGCCCTGGTTATGCGAGGCGATACAGAAACCGATCACACAATAATTGATCTTACGATCCAGAAGCCGGCACCGCATCACATCAGGAATCAGGCTGAGTACAAAGCTCTCCCGAAACATCTGGCAAACGCGTTTGCTCTAGCTAACGTCCACGATATGAACACCATCATCAGCCATAAATTTCAGCGCCTTTTCACCTATGGAATTGACGCTATTGACTCATCATTCTGGGAAGTTCTGGGCGACTCCTATCGCGTTGCCGTATTGATATCTTCCATCCAGGCCTGGAATCCTCCTCTGACCAGGAATATGCATATCATCCTGGATCATTTCACCCCTACAGAATGGGCGCTTACCGATCTGGATTCTTATCGCGACATCTTTCCGGAGTGGCTGCTGGCCGAGCTCGAGCGTCGCCTGCCTCCTGAAAAAGCTGCGATCGCTTTTTCAGACCCTTGATCCCACCACCATCCCCACCACCATCCCCACCATAAAATTCATGGCACCCACCATATTCCATGGTGGGCGCCATGGCTGGTTTTAAAGGACTCATGGCACTCCATCAGAGTTTTAATCCAATGGAGCTTTTTGGAATTTCACCAATATTCCCACCAGAAAAATCAGGAAGAAAACGGTCATGCTGATATTCATCGTCACATGTACCGCTCGTTCACTATTCGATATCGCCGTGTTTCCTCTTTGTCCTCCACTCCCCTATGCTGGCGACAACACAACGATTCGCTACCTGTGAAAGCATGAACCGTACGGCATCTTCATCAACGTTTCTGACCATCGGCCATTCAAACCACCAGATCGATGTCTTCATTGCTCTGGTGAAGCAGCACGCCATCACCAGAATCGTCGATGTCCGCTCATCCCCACGTTCGCAATGGACGCCATGGTTCAATGCTGAGCCTCTCGCCGCCAGGCTGGCCGAAAATTCTATTGGCTACACCCCCATGCCTGAGCTCGGCGGCCGCCCTGAACGGAACGATCTCTTCCATAATGGACGCGCCGATTACGAAGCCATGGCTGCGACCGATGCGGTTAAATCCGGGATCGCCCGTCTTATTTCCGCGAGCGCCCATGATCGCCTCGCCCTCATGTGCGCGGAAAAGGAACCCCTGGATTGCCATCGCTGTCTCATGATCTCCCGTATTCTGGCTCAGGATGGGTTTTCTGTGCAGCACATCCATGCAGACGGACATCTTGAGGATCACTCCGCTCTCGAAGACCGTTTACTGATCATCACCAGGGAAAGCATTGGTCTGTTCGATGATCGTGATCAGGTTCTTTCCCGTGCTTACGCCCTGCAATCATCTCGAGCAGCTTATCGTCCGACTGCTAACCACCGTTAAGAGCGTGTACCCCATGTCAAAAATTCTGAAATTCATTCTCTCCTTCATCATCGTGACCCATGGCGGGCTCGCTCTGTTCGTGATGTTCGGAGGTAGATGGTTTGACACCACTTCTGCGACCGAACTCGCCAGGTCCTTGTCTGTCACCACAGGAATTTTTGCTGCCGTCCTGCTTACCGTTGGTGCCATTGGCTTCATCAGGATCGCCCGTGCCAATGCCTTCAAGCCAATGCTCGCTCTGCGCCGCCGAACTTTTATCGTCATGGCAACAGCCATGGTTTTCCTTGCTGCCTCCGGGCTCCTGCGCGTCGCTATCATGTGATATTGTCGCTTTCCGCCCCTGGGATTACTTTCTGGTCACAACCGGAGAACTTCACGATGACCACTATTGATCACAAGATCGCACTTCTGGAAAAATATGGCTTTACCATTGGCGAACGTGACGACCGCCTCAACACCGACTACACCGGCAATTTCATGGTTGTCGAGGCCACTTCCGAAACCATCGAAGACTATGAACTGCCATCTCGAGACGGGGCAAACGGTCCATGGTGTGTCGTAGGGGACAATCTTGTCGAACTGGTCGACAACGCTCATGAATATCTGCTGGACATGGCTGATGCACATAACGGCATCGAAAAGGAATGGCAGGCGATCCAATCCCTATCTGCGGATGATCTACCGGCGCGACGCTTTACATCGCTTCATGGCCTGGAAAACGCTGCTCACCCTTCCTGATCTCTCGTATATGTTTGCGATAAAAAAGCGGGGCATCACCCCGCTTTTTTATATTCTGACCGTCGGAGTCGGAGTGCCTCCAGCCACCCGCTCAGCAGCACGGAGCAAAACGAGCTCCTCTGCATGTTGCATGGCTCCATCACCGAATATGGAAATGCTCATCCGCCAGTGCTTTAATCAATGTTGCATACGTGACCATACTGGGTCTGTCATATCCCAAACGCCGGCATACCCTCATCGAAATCCATATCCTGGCGGGGCCCGCGCATTTCAATCAGTTTGCGCATCACCCGATGCACGGAATAAAGGGGCACGCCAGCACCCCAGTAATCCAGATGACCATGACGCAAAAGTTGGGCAACTGTTGTTTGCGGTACGCTCAGATAATCAGCCACAGCATCGACTGGCAGACATTCGTTATCGTCGAGCGCCACAAGCCTTGAATCGAACCGCGCCATGGTCTTGAGCCAGTCGATGCTGAACTCCCCAGAATACGCTACGTTCTCCCCATGACGCCCCATCCAGGCCAGGCGATGCGCGAGAGCATTGGCGCTGCCAACTGCCCCTTCCCGGCGATGTCCCTTCACCCACTGGACATCAAGAGCGACCACATTGGCATGCGCGTAATCCCGGATCGCCAGGATAACTTCGTCCAGGCCACGTGGCACCCGACGATCCTGCAGCGCACTAGCCACAGAAAAACAGTCCGTATGAACGGAGACTTTACGCATTCCAGGCATCGCCCGATGCGAAACCTGCAACGACCCCATAACGGCCAATGCCTCGGCCATCTGTGAAGACCGCACATCCGCGCGAATGTTGCGAGACACCGCAATCATACGCGTACCGATTCGGGCGACGAAACCATACCCGGCCTCACCAGGCGCATAGCTTGCGTCGCAATAGATCGTCGCTGTGTTGCGGTAATCTGCCATACAGGAAGCGTGCGGCGACATCCAGAAAACCACAAGGCAAGAACATGTAACCTGGCATCATTACCATGCTCATATAAAACATGGGCATTATCTCACCTGGAAAGTCTCCACCAAAAAACATTTGTCCGTTGCACAGCCAGCCTCTACCTTCCACAGCAATGAAGGGGTGTTTTCATGATGACGAATGACGAACTTTCCGCGCTTTCTTCCCGCCTGGTCGAACTCGTTGAGGGCAACCGCAAGGTCGAAATCCAGTGGATCGGTGAAGGCACACAGGGAGATTACGATCCTTCGGACAGTGACGATTGTCCGCTTTTACATTTCACTGTCCTGGATCTGGTCGAGGGCGAATGGGTTCAGGTTGATAACGCCTCCTACTGCACGGCCATGGACGCGCGCCTACCCGAATCCGCATGGGAAAAAGCTGCCGAGCATATCCTCGCCCATATTGGTGACGCTGACCATATCAAGGGGATTTGTGAGAAGCTTTTGTGGATGGATGGTTCCGCTTTCGTTGAAAGCGCTGCCCCAACCCCCTGATCAGACACGCCACTCGCCCGCCAACCCCATATACACCAAACCATCCACAACGGCGTCTATGCCATCGTGTCCCTTACGCATCTCGACCACCACGTTCTCGAAGCGAGACAGAGCGGCCTTCATTTCCTGACTGGATAGGTATCCGTCAAATTCCAGAAAATAACGATTGCCGTCATCAGCACACAAAATCATATCGGTGTGCTCCCGCTCATGGAGATGCATGGCATCCACGCCGACCATCATGAGCAAGTATTCGTCGGCACGCCGACCGACGCTACGCAAATCGACGCCTCCATAAATCAAGCGTCGCAATGATGTGTCTGGAACCAGATCGATCCTATCGAACTCATCTCGCCTGGCGATAGCCCATTGCACCTCAGGTTCATGCCGCGGAACCGTTGGGTGGTTTTTCTTTGCAGCCATTCCAGCACCCTCTCGAAGCGAATAGCCCCAATAATGCAGGAATGGCGCTTTACGTTCAATTGAAGTGTATAAATTTCGCGCAAACCTTACGGTTGCGGTGCGGCTCCGAAGACTGGAATACCCAAAGCAGCGTCAATGTTTTCCACCAGCCCCTGCAGCGCCTCTTCCATAACAGGAAGATCACCAACGGGAACATCAGTTTCCGCTTCCATGACTTCCCAGGCGGCGTCATCGGACGGCGTCATGCCGCGTGCCTCAGCGAAGGCGCGCATAATTCCGATCTGCAAGAAACGGGTGTGACGCTCATCGTAATGGGTCGTCATTCTGACAACGGCCGCCCGCTTCAGCGACCCATCAGCATTCGCATGGATCGCGCCGCCAATAGGTTCACCCTGAACCACGGCGACGTTCATCTTTCCAGGCTCGAGCTCACCCATGATGAGAACGGCCATCCCCGGATGCAAGGCATCGGAAGTCGAAAGAAAGGCATTCATCCCGGGAAGGTCGGTGCCGATCAGGAAAACGCCCTCGGCCAAGCGAATCGGATCTGTCATTTTCTGATCGTATCCTACTTAACCGCCTCGCGCACCAAATCCCTCAACAGCAAAGGATCAAAATCATGAAAAGTTCGGCTGATCCCGGTGGAAACCAATACCCAATCCACATACGGAGCGATCTCTCCGATATTCGCCGGCGAAACGCCAGATGCCACAGCAAGCGGCTGAGCGCCCAAGGCCTGTTTCATCGCTGCCAGCTTTTCAATCGCAGGCGGCTCTCCCGTGCGCGGACCGCTCGTTGTGGCCACATACCCTAATTCCGCCGCCAGGACAGCGGCACGTGCAGGGTTGTGATCAATCTCCTGCCCCTTGAAGGCCACGGAGCCGAAATAAAGATAATTTGGCCGCACAGCGCGAACACCGGCAACGGATTTCGCTATACGCTCACCAAGTTGGTTGACGCCAGTGCTGCGGATGCCAGGATCATCACACCAGGTGGCATCCAGATGCATGGATATGTCCCGCTGAATGGCTTCGAGCGGATGCGTCACCAATCGATTGGTTCCAATCAATAACTCAGGGAACATGCTCTTGATCTGAATGGCCGAAGAATCAATCAGATCATCCTGCCCTTCCATCTGGATGAGAAACACTCCGTGACAGCCTGCATTAGCTGCTACCACGGCATTTGTTAGAGAGGTCGCATCATCTCGGTGATGAATGACCGCCATGATTTGTGGTCCTACCCTCAAGGTATTTCCCTCACGTGGAATAACTCCTCCACAAGGAAACCAGATTTTAAGGATTCGAACAAGTGTTGGTGGGGTTCTCATCCGCCGGCTGCGATTCCTCCTCCCAAGGATGCGCAGGTAGGGGTAAAAACACCCACCAACTTGGGCCGGTACCCACGGCCACCTTGTCGCGGCAGCTATCCGCTGTCAAGCAGCGACAGAACTTCTTGTGATTTTCGCTGTATCATTGAATTATCTCCATGGGATCAAACTCAGGAGCTGAACTTTCATGCCCAAAATCTGGAGCCTCATCACCGGTGCTGACGACGTTACGCTTTATTACGATGAGGCATCCCGGGATCGAGCGATCATTGAGACCATCAGAGGCTACAAGGACAACCCTGAAGACTTTGACGCAGAAACGCTGGCACAAATGCGGGAAGACAACCCTGATGACCCCAATCATATGGAAGTCACCATCGACAATTGGCGAGAAGTTCTCGAGGCTCTTAATGCCGAGATGGCGGAAATGGGGGAAGCCAAATACCTTTGTGAACTGAAAGAACACCAGCTGCCACCGCATTTGCTGGTATCGGCTCCTGCGCCGCTTCCACCCACTACCCCAAAAGCTGAGATTACCCTCAAGCAGCGTTTATGGGTTGATGAAGCGTTCTGTGTTCTTGGTATTGGGAGAAGCGATATTCTGGATAAGGGGTTCGAGCGGGCAAGACGTTTGAAGTTGTCGCCCCTCGTCGCGGCCTGTTCCGTCTCTGCGAGCGGTTATGCCGTAAACGTTCGAGGCAATCGCGAGGAATACGACGTCAAGGAAGGGAAATTGATGGCGAGGCGTCTCCTGGCGGAGAATCCTAAACTTGGTAACCTCACCCTTGATGACATCATCTCCCCAAAGGAAGAGCTTCATATCGTTGTAGCTCATTCCCTCAATGAAGACGGGTCAACCACTCCAAGAACCGTCCTTGAAACAAAATCTTACAAAGAGGCCATCGAAGCCGTTTTCTCCCACCATGTCCTCCTGCCTGCCACAGAAGATAACACCGACATCTACTCGGTGCGCACCGAAACGGTAAGTAATGGCGAACCCGAACTGATTCAGGAAAAATACGTTGCCGCCGACGGCTCCGAATTCAGTGCGTTGGAAGATGCTATCCAGCATGTCGCTCCAGGATCTTCCCCATCCCCTTGATGAAGAGGTACTAAACTTGAGTTTCTGATCGTCATGGATGGCGACTCAAACGAAACCGTAATGGTCATCTGCAGCATTTGGCTTGTCTCAGTCTTTGCTCCCTGTCATCCTGTCTTTCATATTAACGGAGCACCTACCTATGACTTCACAGGTTAGAGACCAGGTATTCGAGACCAACTCCTCATCGACGCATTCTCTTACGCTCGTCCTGGATGAAATTCTTGACTTCAGTATCGACCCAAAAGCTTTGCGCTCAGGGGAGCTGGTTATCCACCCAGGTGAATACGGGTGGAATTGGCACCGTTACTACCGCATGGAAAACAAGCTTGCCTATCTCTTGACCCAGGTCGCCGGACAACATCTCAACGACATGACGGTTGGTGACGACCTCGCTGATCGTCTCAAGGATCTCTACGATGAAGCCCGCTTTCTTATCGAGACGGTAGAAGAGGCAACCGCGTGCAAGATCCGAATTGAGGGAGCCAACGGAGCTTCTTCCATCTCGGCTTATGTCGACGGGGCATCCTACGGCATCGGCACCGACCTCATCTACAACAAGGATGCTTTGCTCTCCTTCCTGTTTTCCAAAAAATCCTACATCCAGACTGGCAACGACAATGGTGGATGTGGTGAATTCATCAAGACTGATCTCGATGAACTCGAGCCTTTCTACATCGATCGCTATGCCGAACCCGATGCAGATATGGAAACCATCACCTTTAAATCCGGTCCGTCTTCACGTATCGAAGATCCTTCGATATCCCTAACCCACAGCGGCAAAGGCGATATTGAGATCACGGATACATCTTTTGCCATCAATAATCGGATGATGAACGCCCTTAGAGGCGCTATCCTGACCGGCGGCAGAGTTGTTGGACGGGAGCGCTGGGATTCAGCGATAAAACACACCTCCGCACTCCAAACCATGAAACTGCAAGAGGTTCGAGATGTCTTCTACGAAATCTTTGAACATCTGAAAGCAGATAATGATCTTCCTGCCCTCATGTTCAGTTCAACTGGATCCTTTTCCGGGTTGAATGAGGGTCGTTGGCACGACTCTTATAATTATTCCTTTGAGGCAGATTTCTCCCTCACCCCCAAACATCTTGAAGATCTATGGGCGCTGGCACAGGATCTCAATGCTACCCAATCCAGCCCTAAACCCTGACAAAAGAAGCAGTCATGAACATCCCTTCAAACGGCAATACCTATCACATTGGATATCACGGATTCAGTCTCTCCTTCTCTCTGGAGGAGGCTGATACGGCTTTCTTCAAGCTGCACTGGCAGCGCAAGAATGGAAAACAGAATGGAGTTCAAGGCAGACAACGCATCGCTGATGCCCTGTCCTCTTTAACCTCCAATTGGCAAAACATCGCCGGCGTACGAGGTGGCGATCCCAACGGCTCTTCCGACATCGGTAGAATTATTACTGGCGGCAACGATAATGTGGTTCGACTGGTCTGGACAGGAGAATCCGCGCGCATCGTGACCAAAGACGAAACTATCATCTTTGGTGGAGATTCCGTCATTCCCGTCGAAATTCTCGCCAGCCTGGGGGACTTTATTTCCCAGATCGCACCATCCGATCTTCAAACGGCATGGACCAAAGCACGAAGCTCTACCGATCTACCCCCCTTTGAAATTATTGATCAGGGCTGGGAAAGCGTTGGCGCTAGCCAGCTGGAAGTCGCTGCATGGTACGCCAACAAGTTGGGAATACCTCCCGAAATTTTTGTAAATGGCGCTATTCACCTGCATGCCGATCACATCCGATGGGCGACCCAGCAGGATGGTCTGGAAGCGACCCTCGAGCGCCAGAACCCCTATACCTGGACGCAATCTGATCCTGCGGCAGCTCACGCTGAAGCGAAAGTCGCGGCTGAACGACTAGCATATCCCGTCGATGATTTTATTGCTGATGCAATTTCCAGTGCTTGCACGTCCGCCCGAGCAGTCATCATCTTCGGTGCTCAAGGATGGGAAAGGGAGGAAGCCTCGGCGACCCCCTCTCTTTAGGTAATTCCGATACCTATTTCAGATTGCCGGCCCCACAATATTCTCTGACGCCTTCGTTGCCTCCCTGATTCTTTCGACCAGGGCGTAGGCTTCACATGGAATCCAGAGGTCAGCATCTTCAAGAGGTGGATTCCCCTCCACCTCTCCACAGAACCGCGCCTCCGTGCCCTCGATCAACTGCTGAACTGAATACGCTTCGGGCGCAGCCACCCAGAGAACCAGGTGGTCGGTCTCATCGGTGCCGCCATCGAACCCTGGCAAGGTCACTTCAAAGAGCTTCATCTCCGGAATCTTCCAGTCATCCACCGCGGCATGTTTGCTCACCATTCCATCAGACGGCACGACAAAATGCCCTGGCTCGACCTTCCCATCCCGGTGATAGGAAGTTCCGTAAACGAATGTGCTGGAGAGATCATCCGTTCGTGGGTGCCGGCTTAAAACCTTGATATCGTAAACCGGATCCAAGACGTCATCGTCCATCCAACGAACCACGTCCTCTCTCATCCCCCGTTCATCATATGGAAGAATGCGTGCGAACACTGGCTCCTCAAGAACGATCTCATCGCTCTGTTCTTCCTTGTATCCCTGGATGATACCGACTAGCACCACTTTCCCTACCAGCGACTCAAAATCCCTGATCGCCTTCTGCTCAATTTCCTGCATGTACACATTCTCCTTTAACCTCCCGCAGGTTATGCGGCGCGACTGCAATCGACAATCACGCTTGTCATTGGCCACAACAGCCCGCAAATTGCTCATAACGATTCCAGGATTGATAAAATGATGCCCCCCGTTCTTGCCCATTATCGCAATGGCGGCTTTGATGTCACCATTCTTGCGAATGGCACTAAAATCCGCGAGCGTATCTCCAGCCAGCCACCACTCTGGCCCGAAACCATGGATCTCAAAATCACCGATTGGTGTGATGCCGGGTGTGCCTGGTGTCATGAAGGATCGACAAAGCGCGGCCGACACGGCAATCCTGACGCTATCCTTAACCTGCTACGACCACTGCCGCCTGGTATAGAGATTGCCATCGGCGGTGGTGACCCTATGTCCCACCCCGATTTCGATCGCCTCGTCCGGGGGTTGCACGATATCGGGCTAATCGCCAATGTCACTATCAATGGGCGCCATCTTGAGCGTCATCGTCCCCGATTAGACAGACTGATTGATGAAGGCGTCATCAATGGTGTTGGTGTCTCCATCTACAAGACGATTCCAGCCTGGAATTACGAACACCTCGTTCTGCACATGATCGCCGGTGTCGACGATCCTGCCATGCTCGAAAATATCGAACGTAAGAAAATTCTGATCCTGGGCTACAAAACTTTTGGCCGAGGGTCTCGCTATCAGAACCGCCACGAGGATGCCGTGACCGCCCGTATTGCTCAATGGCGGCGGGAACTCCTTTGGATTTCCAGGGCTCATCATTTATCCTTCGACACGCTCGCCATCGAACAACTTGAACCTAGGCGATTGTTCCGCAGTCAAGCCGATTATGACCGCCGATTTATGGGGGAAGAGGGGCAGTTTTCCATGTATGTCGATGGAGTGGAACAAGAGTATGGCATCGCCTCTTATGCTCCTGACCGCCACACTTGGACTTCCATTGCTAAAATGTTTGCTCATGTTCGGTCGGGGAGCGCATTCCCCCCATCTTCTCACGAGAACCCTGGCGCAACCGTTCACGGATTCGATTCGGCACCTTGAATCAAGCCGGGATTTAGGGCATAGATCCTCTGCGGCTCCAAGCTCTATCTCACGGCATCGAGATGCTGCTCGAATCGCTAACCGACCGAACAAATGAAAAAGGCCGCCCAATGGAGGCGGCCTTTTTATCAGGGAATTCGATGAAACCCCCGAAGGAATTCTCGCACCTTTGAAAAAGCAACCCAATCCTGCTCATCAAATGGATAGATACCGCAATCATGATAGCCGTCCAGGACAATATTTCGCACAGACGACGGCATTTCATGAATGAAGTTGGTGGCATACCGCTCATAAAAACGTAGATCGAGCCCCTTGATCCAGCTCATATCCAAATCATCCAGGCCTGACATCCAGCGCGATACAATGTCCTTACCATAAAGTCTGACAAAATAGAGCGTCAGGAAATCCACAGTAAAGCTCTTGCCAAACGGCGTCTTCTCCCGCGGATATTGATATTGGTCGAAATCAGGGGCAGCACCGCTCCCCATGTGATGAGCGACGGTGTCGACAATCAGTTGCTTCCGGAAACCTTTTTCCGTTCCTGGGGCTGCCAGAGACATCAATGAGGTCTCCACCCCGTCGCGAGCTCGAGATAAAACAACCATAGCGGTTCCAAACTCAGACAGCCCCCTGATCGGGCTGTAATCGTTCAAGCCAATAGCCCCGAACAGAGGGTCTCGTACTGCAATCTGACCAGGCCGACGCATGACGAAATTCCACGGAGTCGCCTCGAGGATACTACCGAACGACATCGCTCCAAGACCAAGCACGTCAGCATGAAGAATGGAGCCCACGGCCATGAAACGCCAATCATTCAAAGCGAAACCTTTCTGCCGGAAATCGGTTTCACAGATGACCCGCGGAGAATAAGCATCGAACCCGCCGCGTTCACGGGCAAAGCTGCCTCCAAAATCAACGGACACCAAATCAACTGAATGCGGTGCCAGCAGATAGGCGGCAAGGGAATCAAAGCCACCGCTGAAATTCAATGCCGTCCGCTCACCAGATTGACGAGGCTCGATTTCCCCCGTCGCCACGACATCCGCTTTGCAATGCTTGGCAATGGCCTCACGCACCTGCTTCGAGATAGCGAAATCATATTCGATGTAGTCGTATTTGGTTCCACACAACGTCGCCAAGGCAACACCGATGCAGTCTTGGTGTGCGTGGAACTTATCAACCAGGGAAAAATGAAGACTGGTTGAAGAGGTTTCATCCCCTTCAATAGTGGTTACCTCTACATTCAAACTGCCCGCGGCAAGAGATTTTGGTGTCAGATCAGCCTTAAATGAAATACGCAAGAGTAATTCCCCTGTTTTGCTATCCAGCAGACATACAACCACCAGGGAAATCAAGTACTTTCAATGCGGTGCCTTTCCAGTCGGTTAACAAGTGAAACGTTAATGAGGCGGCTCCACTATAAAAAAGAAATCTGCATATTCGTGATGGCTGATATACGGTTCCTTTTAAAAGCTATCCTCCCGCTTCTCAGAATTTCCTGGCACCTTGCTTTTTATCTTTCGATACGGAATCTTAGAGCTAACGAATCCTGGAGCCTTCGAATGCGCTATTCTCATCTTGTTGCTGGCCTGCTGACTTCCGCCCTGAACATGGGGTTGCTCCTGCCTGTGCAAGCTCAGGAAAGTGGCGAATCTCTCTTCCGCATGGACATCAAGGCTCCCATCCTGTTCAGCGGCGGAAATGGCGACACATCCGGTGAAACTCCACCGATCGAGACACAGAACCCGCTGACCATTTCCTTGCAGGGCACATCGCCCTTCGAGGTCAATGTCGGTGAACCCATGTCGGCGATAGATCTGCGGCATTTCGCAACGGTCGATGGCGATCCTAATGTCACCAATGCCGATCTAACCTGGACTGCATCGACGCCAGGTGACCTGCCACCCGGAGTCACACTCTCCGGATCGTCGCTGCTGGGCACCCCCACGACAGTGAACAGCTATGACTTTGAGATTGTTGCCAGCCATCCTGACGCCGCTGATGCCGGCCGGCAGGTCTATACCATCATCGTCAATGGGGTTGAGCTAAAGGTAAAAGAGATTGCAGTCGGAAGCAGTCACACCTGTGCGTTGACGACTGCCGGTGGTGTCAAATGCTGGGGACATAATGGTTCTGGCGAGCTCGGTAATGACGATACGTTGATAAACCACCATACACCGGTGGACGTTGATGGATTGACGTCAGGTGTAGCATCAATCAGTTCTGGATCTAGCCACACCTGTGCGTTGACGATTGCCGGTGGTGTCAAATGCTGGGGAAATGACTCTTATGGCCAGCTTGGTAATGATGAAACAATGAAACAACAATCGGTGCCAGTTGATGTTTACGGGCTAACGTCAGGTGTAGCATCAATTAGTGCAGGTTCTCAGCATACTTGTGCGGTAATGATTACCGGTAGAGCTAAATGTTGGGGATATGACTATTATGGCCAAGCCGGGCATAATCCTGTGGCTGGTTATAGTTATAAAACGACACCAGTGAACGTTCAGGGGATAACAGAAACTATTTCATCCATAAGTGCCGGAGGTGGGCATACTTGTGCGCTGACAACTGAAGGCGGCGTCAAATGCTGGGGGCGAGATAATGAAGGTCAGCTTGGTGATGATGCTACGCTGAAGACCCAACCGAGGCCAGTTGATGTTTATGGATTAACGTCAGGTGTGGCATCCATAAGTGCCGGAGATGGATATACCTGCGCCGTGATGAATACCGGCAGAGCCAAATGTTGGGGAGCGGATAACTTTGGACAACTCGGTAATGATGATACATTACAAAGACAACCGAGGCCAGTTGATGTTTATGGGCTAACGTCAGGTGTGGCATCCATAAGTGCCAGAGGTGCGCATACCTGCGCCGTGATGAATACCGGTGGAGCCAAATGCTGGGGGCGGGATAATGAAGGCCAACTTGGTGATGATGCTACGCTGAAGACCCAACCGAGGCCAGTTGATGTTTATGGGCTAACGTCAGGTGTGGCCTCCATTAATGCATATGGTTACCACACCTGTGCAGTAATGACTTCTGGAGACGCCAAATGCTGGGGACTTGATGCCTGGGGGCAACTTGGTAATGGACCGACATCATCAAACCAGCCGACGCCGACAGACGTTTTGTTCTAACCCTATCTGTGGGTATTGTTTAGCTTATATCCGGCATCTACGATTTTCACCTCATTGATCGCACCTGTCGGGACGCCTAGAGACATTCGACCTGGCGGAGGACATTTTGACCATCATTTATTCTGGAGCCAGCACCTTGCCAGGCAGATGATGCTATCATCTGCTGCGAATAGCTATCAAAAGAAAGGCTCCAGTATCCTGGAGCCTTTCTTCGTTAATTGATTTTCTTAAAAAGAATCTTCATCGCAGAAATTATTCAAACAATATCCGCGATATGAAGATCCAGATGCCTTGGCTCCGTCATTACTTCGGGCTCAACATCATAACCATCTGGCGCCCTTCGCTCCGCGGCTGGGCATCGACCTTGGCAATAGCTTCCGTCTGATCCCGCACCTTAAGCAGAATTTGCATCCCCAGTTCCTGATGCGCCAATTCACGCCCCCTGAACCGCATCGTAACCTTGATCCGATCTCCAGCTTCGATGAAACGCTTAAGCGCCTTCATCTTGGTTTCGTAATCATGGATGTCGATATTGGGTCGAAGCTGGATTTCCTTGACCTCAACGACTTTCTGCTTCTTACGCGCTTCGGCCAGGCGTTTCTGTTCTGCGTATTTGTAACGCCCAATGTCCAGAATCTTGGCGATCGGGGGATTGGCGTTAGGTGAGATCAGGATAAGATCGAGATCTGCCTCGATCGCTTCTTGCAACGCATCACGCGTCCGAATGATACCGCGATTTTTGCCATCTTCACCGATCAGTTGAACTTCTGGACTTTCGATGTCCTCATTGGCGATGGGGGCATTTTTCTTGGAATGGGCAAGTCCGCTATTGTTACGAATGGTAAACACCTCTGGTTTATAGAATAGAACATGAAATTCCCCTCATATCCCCTGGATGTCAACGATCTCCGTTTATCGCAACCATGATTTTCGATGCCTGTGGTAAACGAGTTGCAAATGATCAACACCCGAGCTCTGGCAAGCGCAGGAACAATCTTGACCATTGCCGGCCAAATAGGCATATATGCAGCAGCGCAATCGCGAGAGACCCCATGATCAACCTACTGATGATCATCACTGCTTTCTGTGAAGACCGCGAAGAGGATACCTCTCCGCGGTAGCTGCGCACGCGCGTGGTCGCCGCTTAAGGCGACCCGGCACATTCCCCACAGGATCGTTCCCAAGGTCGCCCTCCAGGCGGCCTTTTTCATTTTCTCGACCCCGAAAGGAACCTTATGCCAGAAGACGACGAAGATACCGACGACCCCGACGAAGAAGTCGCGTCGACCGCCCTTATGAGTGTCATTTCACCCGTCGATTTTCTCGGCGTGATTCCGCTCGCCTATCGCTCTAACTATTTGATAAATAATAACTTTTTTCAATTTAGTAGTTGACTCCATCTATTCCTGGCCGTATAGATGCATCATCGATTGGTAAGCTTCTGTAGCTCAGCGGTAGAGCACCGGACTGTCTATCCGGGTGTCGCGAGTTCGAACCTCGTCAGGGGCGCCATCGACTGATCTTGATCAGGTTCAAGAAATATCAGGAATAGCATGCGTCCTTCGCCTATTGGTCAGGACAGGGGTATATTCCTGAGAACCTACCAAGTGTGTAAGTTCAATGGCTTAGGCATGGTAGGCCTACCACCTTCCGGCCTACGCAAACGATGGAAACGGGTATCGACAAAGACAGCACTACATAAAATAGTGCTGTTACAACAAAGACTTACGTGCGCCCTTCGTCTATCGGTCAGGACAGGGCCCTCTCACGGTCCAAAGAGGGGTTCGATTCCCCTAGGGCGTACCAGTCTTCGTCTCCCCGCCATCGACATGATGACGCTAGCGCCCATGGTGTAGCGGTGCAGCACGGCTCCCTTTCAAGGAGCAGACCCTGGGTTCGATTCCCGGTGGGCGCGCCAGTCGTCGTCTATTGCTTCGTTCCGTGCGCCATGACCTTGTACGGAGACACCTATCGGGCCTACTACGTGGCCAAGTTGCGTGAAGTGATCTTCGTCCTGGATGTCGACATCAAGAAATCGCCCAGTGGCGGCGAGATCCCGAAGCCGACGAAGGACATGTTGAAGAAGAGATTCAGAGCAGCCGTGGCCAACTACGAAGCCCACAAACCTGCTTATGAGGCAGCCTATGCCAATCGCCAGGCGCGGCGGGATGCTCGCCTGGCACGGCATGAAAGCCGCACGGGCAACCAGAGGAGACCGAAATGCACAGACCATTTATGCAGACCAAACCGGTACGGCCACGTGAGCATGTGGATCTCATACAGGATCTCGGGATCGACGACGCCGACGAGTTGCGCGTAAAGTTCGACCTGTCGCGTCGCATCGCCCTCGAAGTCGAAGATCGGAATCTCAGCCAGGCAGCGGTTGCGGAGATGACCGGCCTCAAGCAGCCTGACGTCTCGCGCATCACCAATGGACTGGTGAAGGATTACTCGGTGTGGCGGTTGATGCGGGTGCTGTCAGCACTTGGCCAGGATGTCGCAATCGAGGTGTTTCCCTCTGGAGAGCCGGTCGACGCGATCTATACGGTCGACGAACCAGAACCCGATCCAGAGGTCACGAACGCTCCTGGCATGTAGATGGTAGGTTGGTAGGCCGGGGTGAAAATCGGAAACCTACCAACACAGAAATCTCACTTTTTGGCACCTGAACCTCCCATGAAAATGAACACAGTGAATTCCACCCCCAAAAGGGTGCGATATACATGTTTTGGTTATTCGATTTTTGAGGTTGACAGACGATTATATCCACGGCAATCGTTTGCACGAACAAATTAGGAACAGCGATTTGCAAATCGCCACGGCATACCGCCTGAAGCTTCAGCCCAACATGACGCAGCGCCAACATATGGCACGCTGCGCCGGGGCGGCCATGATATGATTGCGCCGGAATCGGGTTTCGTGGCAAATATCACCTGAACAGCAGCTGCCACAAACAGCCGCCCCCAAAAATATATGATCAATTCATCACATCTCGAGTCAAAATGAGCACACTGCCCTGCAGAACTTCTGATGCCGATCTTCGACAAGCCCGGTACGATAAACTCGTCAAGGCTGCGAAAATTGCCAACGTGATGGCAGTGGAAGCTGGTATCGATCTGCGGGTAACTGGATCTTTGTCGCGCGGAGAAACTCATCCATGGTCTGATCTCGATCTTGTGGCGATCATGCCTGACGAGAAAAACAAAAATGATCGTGCGCCCTTTTTTCAAATCATGCAGGCAATCGAGAATAGTGGAATCATGGAATATGACGTGATCCCGTCATACACAATCTTTGAGCCCCTGAAGCCTGCTCTTCTGCATTCTGCCATTCTTATCAGTGCTATTCCTCCAATATCCGAGTTACCCAATCCGGATCTTGCCCTGACGAGAGGGAGCCAATCCCTGGCATTGGCTTTAGAAGTAGTCCGTGGCAACATGATTCACTCCGAGGAAGCTGCCCAAAGATACCCCGATACCGCTGATGATATTAAAGAGTCATACCGGGACATGGCTCTCTCGATCTTGCGCACCAAAGCTGAACTCGCCCTTCGTCGTCTGGCGGTTTTCCAGGATGGCGGCCGCTCCCCCTGGCTTGATGGCTCAGTCAACCCGAATGATCTCACAGAACTGATCGATCGCCTTTCCATCGCCCGAGATGATCATCCAACCCTGATCCCAGACCCGGCTTATCTTCTGCAAATCCTCACCTACGATTACGATACCACCTACAGTCAGGAAGTCTTTGATCGGCTGATAGGTTTCGTTAAGGAATGGGTCGATGTCATGCGAGCCGCAACTCCCTTGGAGGATACCAGTGGCCTAGTTGCTTCGGGTTGTCGTGACGATTTAAGGATTTAAGGCAAATTCCCAAATTCAGGAAATAGGGATTTGATCCCTTACTCCCTGAACCACCCCGACCAGCCCTGGTCGGGTTTTGGGTCGTTGACGGGAACACCCCCTACGATTTCAGGAGCAAGGCGCGGTAACCCGCCCCGTCCTTCCGGAGTTTCATGCCGCTTTGCGAGTGGCAATCGCTACGCCCATGACAATCCTCTCGATCACACGGCCGCGGAGATGCCGTTGATCTGAGCCGCTACATGTTCCACCCACACCTGACATTTGTCCGGACTTGTTCGTGCCACGGCCCAAAAGCCTGCTAGCCCGATAACGGTCATTGCCCAGACAACCTCCATACGCGTAACCCACTCTGCTTGTGCCATTCCTGGATGGGCTCCATCCTTCCACGAGAAAGGATCCCCTCATGCGTGCTGCATATCTCTCAAAACTCCAGGAATGGAACGAAGGATACTCAATTGACGAGGCGTGGACCGGAGCGGGTAATCCTTTGGAAATGGAGATACTTTCTTTTTCGGAGCGCTTTCCCTCCCCTGCACTCGATTGTGTGCTCTACCGTGGCACGGGTGTTCTTGATGGGGTTCCGACATCCTTGACAGGCGGAACCTACCAGGTGCTGGAGCCATCAAAGCGCTTGATCCATAGCTGGAGTAAAGACATCGAAGTCGCGCGCCTGTTCATGAACAATGCTATCGAAACCAACCATAGCGCTATCCTGATCGGCATTCATTCCAGCCGTCTCCAGATCGTCGCTGATCTGGACACCATGCTCAAACACGATCATTACGGGGAATCAGAAGTGATCGTACGAAACCTGCCCGTATTGCTACATCCTGAAGATATTATCGACGCATGGGAATATGATAAAACGCTCGAAGCTTGCCGGCAGCTCGAACAATTCAACGTAAATCCATCTTACCATCTTTGAGGGGGATCAACATGTTTTACGGTCACGGACAAGAGCAATATGGGCGTTTTCTTTCTACCATCAACATCTCTCCTGATGACGCCTTAATCCGCATTCCTTCTCATCGTATTCCAGAACTTCCTCCTGCATCGGAACTGGCGACATTATCGGATGCCGATATCGCCAGGATGTCTGGCCTTGATGAAGAAAGCTTTCGTTTCCTCGTTCGAGCTGGCATCCGCGAATGGCGCGAAAGTCCCTCTCGGTCTGTCATCAACCTGCTGCGAAATATCGACCCAAATTCGGATGCTGACAGGTCTCTCTTTCCATCACTATTGGAGCAAACCCGAGCCATCGTCGCTCTCTCCCGCGCAGGTATCCTGGATCTGAATAGAAATGGCTACGTGCGCGCCCTGATCGGTCCAGACCGTAATCGCTTGAATGTCGGCGGCGGAACTCCTGCCATGACATTGATCGATGACGGCCTGGACCGTCTCTACTCAGCTACTCATGCATTGTATCTCTGGGCATCCCGGAACACGGCTCGTGTTAACAATGGGGCAATCAAGCTCCCGAAACGTCTGTTCCGCGGCATCCGAACCAAAAACCTTAACGTTCCATTCGACGCTGCAGCTGATGCACCTTATCCCGTAAAGCATTGCCGCCAAGTCAACTCGGCAACCAGGATGCTTACGAGCACCCCCCTATCCGTTCTAAGTCACTCGCCCATTCTTTCCTTTACCTCACAAAGGTCGATCGCGGACTTCTTTACCCGCAATGAAGGGTTTGTCATTGAGATCGATCCGGGTTCGGTGGAGGTGATCGCCTGCTGGGCTACGGATGAAGCCCTCGATGGACACGACGCCATAACGGGGAAACACGAGCGCGAATGGATCGTCAGAATACCGGATAACCTGACTTTAGCAGCGTCTCAAATCCATAATCTGGATTATGTCTGGCATCGCTCATTTTATCTCGATAGCGCCGTTCCAATGCTTGAACACTATGACGTCGCCGAATACGATCTGGAAGGCCGTTCCGTCCGCGCCTTCTTTGTGTACAAGAGTAGCGGTAATGGCGGTTCCATCTTCTATTCTGTAAATAATGGCTTCTCCCGTAGCCGTGGAGCCACCCGCAAAGAGCTCGGATTCGATCCTGTGCCTTCACTCGACAGACCGGCTGCAAATATGAAAATCAAGCATCAGGATCCGTTCCTGCCACGCAGCAACTACACTTATCCACAATTGACGGAAGCTGATCTAATTCCTCAACTCGAGGCAGACCCGCCTGTTCCCTGATTCATAAAGGAATTCTCATCTGCCTGCGCCCGTCAATTGTCCAAAATTTAGTGTCTGAAAGGCCGTGGCCGGCTCAATTTACGGCCCAACCAATAAATCAGTGAGGTGTTCAATACAACGCCGATCCCGATCGTCATCAAATTGGCTATATCATTCTCGGGTGCCGACGGTTGCCCGACAAAGACCGTCCATGGCAACCCAATGACCATCCCATATATGCTTGCCAGTGGGGTTCTGGGCTGCCCTATCATCCCCATAAGCGCCACCCACCAGGAAAAGCCGCCAACACAGCCGTAAAGCGCTGCCAGGATTTTTGTAAACCGCCCCATCACCATTCCCTTAAAGCAGTCATCTTGAACAATGAGCACATCATCGCCCTGATTACATCCCCCGTTCAGGGGAATTCCCGGCCTCTTTTCAGGTTTCCCACGTTTTCCACTCGTCACACCACCGTAGGCGAAAAATCCCCAGGTATTCGCCTCTTTTTGCCCTTCCTTCCGTTTTCTAACAGGTTATAGTCAGGAAACGAGAACATGAAAGCGATGCTAATATGCCCAAACACATCCTGATCCTTGAGGATGAGCCTTTGCTGGCAATCTTTGTAGAAGGGTGCCTTGAGGATCTCGGGTACGCGTTTTCCACAGCGCAAGAGAGAACCTCTGCCATTAGAATGAGCACCCACGGTTCTTTCGACGCTGCCCTGCTGGACGTCAATCTGTGGGGACAGACCAGCACGGACATTGCCGCAATCTTGCGGGAAAGAGGCATTCCATTCCTGATCATGAGCGGCTATGACCTGGAGGACGTCCAGAAAAATTACGGAGAGGTGCCGATCCTATCAAAACCATTCGACACATCGAACCTCGAGCTCTCTCTTGCGAAGCTATTAGGAGCAATTACCAATCCCTAATTGCTCACACCATTTCTTCCCGCATCGATGAAGCCACGGCTTGACTGATTTCACTGAACCGAAACGGTTTCTCCAAAACAGCATATTGCCCTTGTTGGAAAGCGTCCTTCACCACAGCAAACTTATCTGCATAGGCGGTCATGAACACAACCGCCACCCCTGGCTGTCTTCGTCGTGCCTCCGTAGCCAGTTCCACACCATCCATGCCAGGTAATCCGACATCGGTCAAAAGACAGTCTATATCGTTCCGCCCCAGGATAGACAGTGCTTCATTAGGATCATCAGCCTGTCTGACCAGGTACCCTAGTTCCCGCAAAGCCCTGACAGCATAATCTCTTACCTGAGGGCTATCATCGACCACGAGAATCGTTTCACCACGACCGCGTACGACCTCCCCACCATCTTCATCCATCTCTTCCGCCTCGCCGGCCGAACGTGGCAGGTACATGGTAACAACTGTGCCTTCACCCACCTTACTCTGAATCGTGCAATCACCACCCGACTGCTTGGCAAAGCCATAAATCTGGCTCAAACCCAAACCAGATCCCTTCCCGACTTCCTTGGTCGAAAAGAAAGGTTCGAACGCCTTGTTAGCGACATCCGACGCCATACCTTGTCCCGTATCTTTCACTGATATAGCCACGAAATCACCCACTATCCCCGGGGCAAGATTGGAATCCGTTCTTTCTATAACCGCATTGCGTATACCTATCGTCACCCTGCCCCCATCTGGCATTGCATCCCGGGAATTCACCGCCAGGTTGACCAAGGCGTTCTCAAGTTGGCTTACGTCAACATAGACCGGCCACACCTCATCGGCGGTGTCTACGGTCACTGACACGCCTTCTCCAAGCGTCCTTCTGAGGAGCTCGACGATGTCGGTAAGCATGCTGGGGACATCTATGCTCTTGGGTGTAAGAGGTTGCTTGCGCGCAAAGGCCAGCAACCGATGTGTCAGCGTGGCTGCCTTGCGCGCTCCATTCATTGCTGATTCTACAGCACGCCTGGACATCGCCTCATCCCCATGCCTGGCAAGCCTTCTATCCACGACTTCCAGGTTTCCAATAACCACAGTGAGCAGATTATTGAAATCATGTGCGATACCCGCAGTCAGTTGGCCAACAACCTCCAATTTCTGAGATTGACGGAGTTGCTCAGCGATCCTTTCTCTTTCCTCAACTGCCTTCTGGTGCTTTTGCGCAACCCGCCTAATGGTCTCGGCGCTCTCAAAACGCCGCCAAACTGCCATGATCAGCAAGCCGGCGAGGAGGGTTAAAAAAATACTGCCAGCGAAAGAATATAGCAGCGTGCGCCACCAAGCTGCGAACACAACCGACATTGAGTAGGAGGCGGCAACCGCCAACGGATATCCGCGTACACCCTTTATGCTGGTCAATCGTTCAATTCCATCCTCCGTCGACCGGAATACCGCAGGTGTATCGACGGAAACCAGTCTTGGTATCATGGATTCCTTGCGCTCACCCGGATGACCTAACCGCGGTTCTTGAGCGAGGAGCGTGCCATCATTCCACCATAAGGACACCGTTCCCCCATCACCAATCCCCAAAGAATTGTATAGCCCCTGAAAATAAGAAACTGGCAGCAACCCCACGACCACCCCAATAAAATCTCCACCCGAGGTCTCTATACGCCGCATTATTGCCAGATATGAATCCTCCGGAGCGTGCTGGCTGCCAAAATAAACAATACCGTCCTCGCTCTTATCTACCCCTGCCAATACATCTTCCAAAAACACATTTTCGGAACGCCCCGTAGAACGAATAACGCCATCCCGCGTACGCACAATCACATCGGACATCTGTGGTAGAAGAATAGCGACTCTGTTCATGGATCTTTGCAGGGAACCACTTGCCATAAGCTCGATAGCATTATGGTCTCCGTCGTCATTAGCGGATTGTAAATCCTGACCAATCGTATCAACAGCGAGCTTGACGCCATCAATCGCTCGAGCCGTTTCCTCCGCCAGCAGCATATCCAACGTCGTCAGCTGCCTCTCTGCATCCCGTTGGACATCATGATACCCCCACCAGTTCAGCAGTCCTGCGGTGATATAAAGAAGCACCAGCGTGATCACGGCTAACGTGGTTATGATTCTCATCTGCGCAGCCGATTCCCTAGCGGCGTTCAGCATGCTGTCTCCATTTTCAGGCTATCCTATTCGTATCTATCGCATGGTTATCAGCCAAGATGCACGACGTCCATCACTTCCGGATCACATGCACCCGCCCCCTTAACAGCCATATCTCTTTAACCAATCGAGATCTCCCGCCTTCTCACCGCCCGGTTAATCTGCGATAATCGCAATCTTCCCGGGAGCCAGCATGACAAACTTTCTTCGAACCAATATCGTAATCAACCGGCCGCTCGCCGAACTCCTGCGCAGCGCCCCCTTTTTGAAGAAGAACCTTCCGGGGGAAAAAGACCTTCCTCATAATTCCGAAACTTTTGTCCTCCCTCTCGGCCGCCGCTCGAAGTCTCTGTTAGGGCTGCTTCAGGAAAGCGAGTACCCCGACCGCGTCCGTATCCTGATCCAGGGGCAGATCGACTATCGCTACTCGGAGCACCATCCTAATCGCGTAGTTTTTTCATCTTCTGCCCCGCGGTTACCTATCATCCAAGCCTTGGTGCATCCACTTCGCGCCCTCGACATCGATCCGGATGATATCGCATCGGTAGTCACGACTGGAGCCGATATCTCCATGGATGCCGATGAGTTGCGCCAGGCCGTAGCTTACCCCTTTCCTGACGAACCCAATGCAGAAGTCTGCGTCATCACCGGTGGGCGGGCTAATGCCAGGGTTTACGAATACCCCCTGCAACTTTCCGGCTGGTATGGTTCAACCATCGCCGACATGACCAGTTTTGCCATTGTGGATCGTAGCATGCCTATCGGCCCGATCTGCGACGACGAAATCCGAAAGGCTCTGGCGGCCGGCCGCATTATTCTGAATGCTCCTCTTTCCTCAGAAGAGCTATCTTCTACTTCTGACGACGCTATCAAGGCTTTGATCGATCTCGGTATCTCCATTGCGGAGAACCATATCGCCAATGGAAACGCTGGTGATATGCCTCTTGGCCGTGTTGTCAGCGAGAATGACGAAGCCTTGGCCTATCCCTTCATCGACGCACTTCAGGGATTCCACACCCCTGAAGGTGTCGACCTGGTCGGTATCGGACGACTGATGGCCATGGTGGCTGAACTTCGATCCGCCCCTCTGACACCTGGCCCTGTTCGGGATCAGGCCATCGAACGTGTTATCCACCGTCTCAAACGCAATTCCATGGACGACCTATCTCTGGATGACCTGCAAATCGTGCAAAAAGATTAATTTTCCAGATGAACGCTGAGCGGAAATACCTCATTAACGAGGTAATGCGGATTGCTCCTGATGTTTTGAGTTTGGTTTACCATCGATGCACCCAATGCGCAGTACTGTGATGGCATTTCTAAGGGTGCCGTATCATTTGGTCGACCAAGCCTCCGGCAAGTTTCAGCTCTTCATGGGGGTACGCATTGGCTAGTTCCTGCAGGCGACTAACTACCGATTCAGGGAGGCCTTCCGGCGCAACCTGCAATGCAGCGCCACCAAGCCGCGCGTAGTCCTCCATCGACAGCAGCACGAAGCGTGGCTTCTCATGGTAGGTGATAAACACCGGCTCGCGCATCGCTGCCTTCTGCAGATTTGCAGCGTTACGCTGCAGATCTGCAGCTGTAAACGCAACCATCATCACACTCCTATTAATTTCTAACGCATAATTAGTAATTTACATACTTTTGCCAAGAGGTGTTGCCGGACGATTCCATGTCGTTGGTCGACGAGATGCAAGCCGGCCTGAGGCTCTAGCACTCCGAATCATCGACGAGGCAGGGGCACAACGCTCAGTGCCAAATCGGATTGCGGTCGACAAACAGCGCCTTCGTCCCAAAGGCGATCGAGGAAAACTTCTGCCGTGCCTTCGCCCGTTCAAGACAAGCCTCGAGATTTGCGCGGCGGCGCTTGTGCTGATGCAACTCGCCCTTCAGCCGATCCATTCTCCTCGGAAGGTTTTTCAGTGCCTTGCGCAAGGCGTCGGCCTTCACCTTACCCGGCAACATTTGCAAAGTGGTCACTTGTCTGTCGTACTGGCTGAAGAGAGATCATCGCATGGGAGAAGGCGTCGAAATCATGAATCTCGAAAGATGCCCAACGACTTTCTGCGTCGTCACGTCTTCATATACGACAGCGTCATCCCAGTCTTGGAGCACCTGTTCCGGTGTCTGAAAAATCGGAACTCCTGCCTTGGGATCAAACTGACGCATTGTGCAATCCACGACTATCCCTTCCGCAAGTACTGCGTAGTGCACCCAGTATTTAGGTGGCCCCAGCTTTCTCCATTTCGAATGGGCGTCCGGAAAGTCCCGGTTCGATTCCGATAAACGCACGACCTTGGCATCAATACCATGCTCGGCCAGGAGCGTCATAAAACTTTTGGACACCTGTCGGCACCGATTGAACGCCCCTTGCGGCGTCATTAGCCTCGGCCTTCCAGCCACAAACCAATCCGCCAATTCTTTTACTTTCTCCTGCACGACAACTCCTTTCCCTGTTGCCCAGCCGCTCACATTCGACTTAAAACCATACAGTTGGCGATAGCCATCAGATGCAGCGTCATGCCAATCACCACGGCCACATGCCAAAACACGTTATGAAACCGCATTTTTTCGTCGAGGTGAAAGATGATACCGATCGAATAACTCACCCCGCCTGCAACCAACAGCCAAATTGTCATCGGATGCAACTCGGTCATAATCTCCTTGACAACCAACAGCCCTCCCCATCCCATCACCAGATGCAGAGGGATGGCGATCCGGCCAAACTTTCCTGGAACCAAGACTTTCAACACGACCCCTGCCACTGCGATGACCCACACCATGGGCAGCAACCATTCGCCGATCCCCTCACCGAGTAGAACTAGAATCGGGGTATAAGTGCCAGCGATAAAGATAAAGATCGCAGCCTGATCCAAACGAGCCAGGTGCCGCTTCATTGGGGTGATGCCCCATTGATTGAAAAGCAATGAAGCAATCAGCAAAGCGATCATGCTGACGACATACACCGTCAATGCGCCGGCGTATTCCGGAGCAGTAATGATCGAAGCGTAGGCCAGCATCCAGCCCCCAACGATCATAGCTATCGCTAAACCGATGGCATGAATAGCCGCATCGAAAAAGAGCTCATTTTTGTCGTATCGACGCATGCCTCGCCAGAACGAATGCCCCATTCCAATATCCTGCGCCGTCATGCCATGCTCCGATCTTAGGAACCAGGATATAACATGGAGATGCAAGAGTAGAGGGGACTCTAATCAAGTCCCCTCTTTGTCAGGCAAAATTGGTATCAAGCAGATGGAAGTGAACCGCTTTAGTGTCTGATGCGGATTGAGCGGGATGGGGGAGGCAACCAGGTCACAGAACAAGGCGTCTTACTCTTGGCATCGATATCCATTTTCCTCGACCCTCCTATCCTTTTGGATCTTACTAAAGAAAAATCACCTCAAGGATAGCCATATTCTTTCTTGAGACGCTCCCTCTCCTCGAAATCCGGTTTTTCATCAACCCCGATACAGATTTGCCTCTTCCTGTCGTCGTAATTGATCTTCCTTGCACACTCAGGACAATACAATCCTTGCGTTCCTATGTTCCAGTAAACGGCACCCCTACGATTACAGGCCGTGACATTACACTCTCCACCGTAAACCTGTCCCTTCTCTGGATCATGATGTCTAGGATAGCGATCAGGATGCGCAGTCGGATGTGGCGGAGGACTGCCCTCATGCCAGCGCGGCGCTTTATAGTGTTCTTTCTGAATGGAGTGCTTCATCAGCATACGATTGATCGACGCCATCGAACTGCTCTCCAGCTTCTTGCTGATACGCTCTCGAGCTCGCCTGACCTGCCGGCTCTCCACCCTCGATTCCTCACCCATAAGACACTCCATCTTTCAATATATTTGCCGCGGCAACAGTCTTCTTACACGCTCAGTTTCATCTAAAGGTTTCCATTTTACCAACGTTAACCCTCATGAAGAGAAAACCTTCATCATATTGCCTTGCGGACGTACGATGCATTGGAACGGATGCCTCATTTTTCTTCGAGAGTACCGTTCGAACCAGAAAAACTTGGGGCGGCCTTTCGTAGCCGCCCTCTTTTTTTTATCCAAAGGATTTCCGATCCGACTGCGTCCAATGTCATGATGCCACAAACCTGTTTTCGATTCGTGTGCAGAGGGCATCTTGCAAAACGAAAACTCACTTAAGGAAAAAACCGAAATGGATCTCGCCAGAATACGAAATGGCGACACTGATGCCTTCGGCCGCTTCCTTTCCGAGCATTACGACATGATTTTCAGAACGGCCTGGAGATGGTGTGGCAACCAGACCGATGCCGAAGATATCGCCCAAAATGTCTGCGTCAAACTCGCTAGCGCTCTTTCTTCCTTCGATGGACGCTCATCCATATCCACCTGGCTGCACCGTATCGTAATCAACACTGTTCACGACTTGCATCGCTCCAATAGAAAACACAAACACCACGATACGGTCGACGAGAACCACATTCCATCTCTTGCAAACCAGGAAAACGCCCTTCAATCCAAACAAATCCTAAGTGCTATAAGGATGTTGCCTGAACGCCAACGCGACGCTGTTCTCCTGGTACATGCTGAAGGGTTATCCCATGCCGAAGCTGGCGCGGTCATGGGATGCTCAGAAAATACCGTTTCATACCACATCCACACCGCCCGCAAGGCTTTGAGGGCTATGCTATGACCCACGATATTCTGAATTCTATCCGAAATATCCCGACCCCATCTCCCGATGCCGATAAGAAATCTCAGGCAATCTCTGATGCCGTGGCAGCCTTCGTGGATTCTCAAAAAGAATCTCATGTACAGACCAAAGGATATGCCATCCCTGGCCGTCTAACACATATCATCACCCAAATCGTGGAGACTATTATGGATAAGCGCTGGATCTATGGCCTGAGTGCGGCCGCTGTTTGTATTGTAGCCTTCCCAATCGCTATTTCTCAACTTCCCCTCGAATACACCGCCAACTACTCGAATGAGAGCATGGAAGTATCAAAGAGTGTATCCCGGAAGGCACCAACAATCATAAGCGATGTTGCCCGCCCCCTGCCGCCTATGGAACTCTCTGCTCCGCCATCCACGGATATAATGGTTCCCTCTCCAGTCAATAATGCGGATGTCGCCATGACCATGCAGGGTGAATCCTGGCCATCTGCGGCTGCTTCCGCAAAAGCTGAGACCGCCAACTCCAGGTTCATGCAGGAAATTGCTCCTCGCGCACGAGCCATCATGCCCTCGCCTGCTCCATACACGATTCATATGACGCCGTCGGTACCCGCAGATTCCTTCACTTCTTTTACGGAATCTGCGGTGAAATCCACGCAAACCGACCCTGTTTCCACTTTTTCGATTGATGTCGATACCGCCAGTTATGCTTTTGTGCGCTCAATGCTCCGTGATGGCATTCTTCCACCAGCCGATGCCGTACGTATTGAGGAGATGGTCAACTATTTCCCTTATGACTATGCGGCGCCACAAGACGCAACCACACCATTCTCCTCCGAGGCAACGGTTTTCCCAGCACCATGGGATGACGGTAAACGTATCTTGCACCTTTCCATAAAAGGGTACGAACCTCCTCAGGAAGAACGCAAACCCGTCAGCCTGACCTTTCTCATCGACACTTCTGGCTCAATGGACGCCCCGAACAAGCTACCGCTGCTCAAGCGTTCTCTGGCTCTGCTTCTCGATACCCTCGACGAACGCGATAGCATTTCCATCGTCACCTATGCCGGATCTGCAGGCGTGGTTCTCGGACCCACACAAGCTCATCAGAAATCGCTCATTCTAAACGCCATGGATCGTCTTGAGGCTGGCGGCGGTACTGCCGGCTCTGAAGGGTTGGCACTAGCCTACCGCGTCGCGGAAGATTCCACCATTGAAGGTGGCGTCAATCGGGTACTGCTAGCTACGGATGGCGACTTCAATCTGGGCATCTCCGATCCTGATCAACTGAAGGAATTCATCGAACGACGCCGTGATATGGGTATTTCCCTTTCCGTACTCGGTTTCGGCATGGGAAATTACGGCGATGACACGATGCAATCCCTTGCGCAAAACGGGAATGGCAACGCCAGCTACATCTCCGACTTTACCGAGGCCAGAAAGGTTCTGGTCGAAGAAGTGGGGGGCACTCTCGAAACAATCGCCAAGGACGTCAAGATCCAGATTGAGTTCAACCCTGCCGCCGTTGCCGAATACCGTTTGATTGGCTACGAAACCCGGGCACTTGCGACCCAGGACTTCAACAATGACCGCGTAGATGCAGGCGATATCGGGGCCGGGCACACCGTAACGGCGCTTTACGAGATTACACCCGTAGGATCGAAATCCTCCCTGATCGAACCTCTTCGCTATGGAAGCAGCAGGGAAACCGACGCCACCACATCCGTGGACGAAATCGCTTTCATCAAATTGCGCTATAAACTTCCGGACGAAGACACCAGTCAACTGATCGAATATCCCATCCTCGAATCGGATGCACTGCCGTCCATTGACGATGCTACAGACAATGTTCGTTTCTCTACTGCCGTAGCTGCCTTTGCCCAAAAACTGAAAGGGTCAGTGCATGTAGATATGGAGTGGACAGCCATCCGCACACTCGCCGCGGGAGCTCGTGGTTCAGATGCCGGTGGGTATCGCAATGAATTTTTACGCGTTCTGGATGATGCCTCTGCGCTAAAACACTGATTCAGTCCCTCTCGAAAGAGCCACCTTCAACCATATCGCTGAAGGTGGCTCTTTCTTTCGCTGCCGAGACTCAATTGGCTCTTTTCCTCCTTTCTTCTTATCGTCTATCCGAAGGGGAATACCCATGGCAGAGCTCACTCGTGACATTGTGGAGACCGCATTCGACCGCATCGGGCGAATGGCTCGTGATCGTGGCATCGTATGCGAAATTTCAGTGTATGGTGGCTCAGTGATCATGCTTGCGAGCAATGCTCGGCTAAGCACTGGCGATGTGGATGCTGTCGTTCGCAGTGGACGAGACGAAATACACGAAATGGCGGATCTAGTCGGCGCAGAGATGGGGCTTCCCAGCAGATGGTTTAATGAGGCCGTCAAACGTCTGGCACCTCCAGCGGGCGGGCGGCCACCGAACCTCTCATGGTTCGACGACTACCCCAGGGACAACGATGGCCCAACCGGCCTTCGTGTCAATCTGCCTTCGCCGGCGTATCTCTTGGCGATGAAGCTATTTGCAAACAGGCTTGACGACGATCATGACAAGATCGAATCCGATATGAGCGACATCCACCATCTTATGAAGATAACCGGCATCAACACATACGATCGGTTGCTCGGGCTGATGCAGGAATGTTACCCTGATATTCCGAACATCGTCACCCCGAAGGTGAGCCTTCGCATCGATCTGAAGATCAAATCAGCATTGGACGGATATGCACCAGATGACATTTCATCGACCTGGAACGCTCCAGCAGGTCCAGCTACTCGCTGAGGAAAACGGCCTGCGCGTACCGCTGGCCGAATTTCTGGACGAGTTTTACATGGACGAAGATCCGCTCAACCAGAAATCTCGCCTTCTCGATGCCCCCGCACTCTCCGATGATCACGTGCGAAACGCATTTTTAGGCGGAGTGGCCGAGCATCTTTGCATGCGCTGGGGACTTGGTTCGCCTCCAGAATGGAGCAATGACCTCGACAGATTTCTATCCAAGGCCGTTTTTATAGGGCCTGAACGCATGAAGCCGATCCTATTGGCCGAAAGTCCCAGTGCGTTCCGCCGTCGCTTTATTTTTACCGAAGCCGAACCACTTCGCAGATCACGGATGCCTCGAGATTTGAAGTGGTGGGCCTACGAAACTGAACGATCTGGGCTAATACCGGACGAAGAAGATATACGTCTGGCCAATGAGTTGTCAGCTAGACACAAGGCTCGCATGTTATGCTGCGGTGTGCTGGATAATATCGTAAACAACCATCAGACGTCCGATTCCACACCGCTCTCAAACATCTGAATTTGTATTAATCAGGCTCCAAATTCCTCTGGAAGCTCAGTCACCTGATTCACAGGCGTTTTGACTTTGATCCCTTGTGGTTACCCACTTCTTCTCCCAGCCAGTAGAAAGGTGGTAACTTGATTTCCTGAGGCTATAGCCGTCAGGCATCTCTTCCCTTTTATCAGCGTGAGTATCCATTCACATCATGATCATGCACTCTCCCAAGAACACTCAACGCTTTCGGGTCGAATATGGCAAGACCGCCAACAGATCTGTCGTAAACACCCTGAATTCCCTCTGCCACAGCTGTAAACGCCATATCTGGATGACCTAACATTAAGCTTGCCTTTGATGCGCTCCATGATGCAGCGTCTTCAGGATTGCGCATATCCAGAATGCGGGCACCATCTTCAATAACGAATTCCAACACAGCCGGCTCTTCATCTCCATCTGTGAACTCAGCGTAGTTCGAACGAGCCAACGCTTCATCCTCAGCAACATAAAAAGCATGTCCGAAATAACCGCCATGCGATCTGTCGACACCGATGCCATTGATCTCGATATCGCGTGCCGAACTCTCTGACGTGCCATGATATACCCGACGGGAGCTCCACCCGATCCGCCCCACAGGAATGCCGGCATTCGGGTTCAACGACGCCTGCAAGATGGCCTGGCGAACGGCTTCGACATCATCCTTCGTCAGCCTGCACCCGACCGCAACGCCGCCGCTTTCAACCAACGTGAATTTTGCGAGCACCTCACCAGGTAGATCCATCCACACAGGATCGACCACCTCGAACCCCTTACGATAGATCACTGCTTCCACCTCATCGTAGGCTTCAAGAGTGTCCAGGCGCTCTTGAGGCCAGCATTGGTAGCCGCTTCGATCTGCCTGCAAGGACAGAGAGAAGCCATGATCCCAAGTTTCGAGAGGAAATAGCCTTCCTTCGGCTCCAGGTTGTGTCCTTTTGACCATATGAGTATTCCTCACAACTATACTACATATTCATCCCGACAGAACCTGCAGCATGCTCGGCCTCGGGGCTCGAGAGAGGTGTGATTGCCACGAGCTCACCGAATCCAATCTCGCGATTTTTCCTGAAATGGAACCTCACCTTCGTTTCTAGAGGGTAATACCTGGCGTCGTCTGCAACCATCTCAACGATACCAAAGATACCGGTGCCTCCTGGTTCGCTGGAAAACCCAACGCGGAACAATCCATGGTCCAAACACGCCTGCGCATGAGCCCGCGTAACACCGGCTGCGGCCAAGGCATCAGCGTCTGGTGCCTGATTAAGATAAACATACATGTCTTGAGTATAACCATGAGGGCCAACATCAGGAGCCACCTCTGGAATTTCATGAATTAGCTTTGCCGCCATTGTCGCTCTCTCCAACTCAACGTCTTCATCCAGTCAGGCACCCAAAGGGAATGCGTAAAGTTCATGCAAGGCAATCGCCAGAAGATGGCATTCACCATGAAGGAACCGTTCCCGACCCTCGTCGATCTCTTCCGCCTGGATCATGCCTTTGGGCCGGGCGCCGGCGTCGCATTCAAAATGCGGTCACGAAGAATCAGCAGATCATCACCTTGTACACGATAAACGTTCTCCGCATCCTGCTTCACGAGAACGGAAACCCCCTCAAAAACGATCTTCTCTTCGTCAAGGGTCGAAACATCATCACCGACATCCACCACCTGGATTTCGTCAACAATTCCTGTCTCGAGATCGATCATAGCCTTTGTCTCGATCTCATGCCCGCCATCCCAAACTGAGACGAATTCCACTGGATATAGATTCATTCTGGTGCTTCCCAATCTTGTTGCCATAGCATCGCAGGCGCGTGACAGGGACGCCACCGCAAATACTAAATTCCCATTCCGGGACTGAAGCTGACGCAACTCCGATGCTATCTTCTGCAGTTTCCTTACACCGGAAAGGGCAGCTGCCTCATTACCAGCGTGAACAGCGCTTACCCACGCTCGTACGACACTATTCAAGTTCGCTTTCATGTCTGTACGCGACATCCGATCGATACCGGCACCCAATTCCCTAACCGCTGCCCAAACACCGTGAATGGAGGTGTCCCAGACAGAAGGCCTGTGGATACTTTCCCCTTGCCGAACCACCACCTCCCAATAAAGCGACGCCGGTGGCAGATCCAACTCCGCCGCGTGATCTATGGCTGCCTGCAGGCGGGCGCTCTCACCACGCTGACGATAATCTGGCGTCCTTTTATATGATGAGAGAAGCCAGGTCGCTATGTTTCCACCGCGACCGTCTGGGCCGCTTTTATCCACCAGATCGAGAAAATATCCTTCTGAAGCAACCGTCGGATGCCAGATTCCCTTATCAGGCCCCATTGGATAAAAATTGCAGATAGCACAAGGCTGTCCGAATGAAGGTCCACCACAGCCACCACAGGGTGCGAGATGGAAAGGCGAATATCTCAAGAACTCGAGCTCGACAAAACGCGCTACCCTCTCAAGGCCATCCCGCGCCATCTCCATATTCTTATCCACGACGGTACCCTCATCTCTTGGCGTCGTCCAAGATTATGCTCGGCAATAGTAATGGACAACCGTCTATTGTCGGACTTTCCCGAACAACGCCCCTCCGCCTGAACACAATTCAGTAACAAAATTCTTAGGGTGTCTATTCAATCCTTCAAATTGTCTGTATGTTCACATCCGGACATCAACGGGTATAAAGATGCTGTCGGCACGTCGTTTCCTTTCCTACGCCATGGCGATCACGCTGGCCTTCGGACAGGTTCAGCCTTCCTTTGCCACCAACGAGTTCTTCCGCCTCAATATGAGCGGCAATATATCCTTACAACCGTCCACGGAACTTCCTCCTGATCTTAGCGGCAATAATGAGCCATCAGGTGATCTACTGATCGACATCAGTCCTTCCGTGCGCGCACGCCTTGATGTTCCCATGAATTTGCGTCTTACTGCCCAAGGCGCATCCGGTGCGGTCGAGTGGGACTACGCAGGTGGCAATCTCCCCTCCGGTCTTACGTTTTCTTCCAGTGCCGGAACAATCTCAGGGACGCCAACCGAGCTCGAAAATTCGCCCCCACTCATCGTTCGAACCATCGATTCCGAAGGACGCTCAGGGCTATCCCGAGCTTTCATTATTGAAGTCAAGCCTCCGCCATCAATCACCCTGCCATCAGACATCATTGCCGATGGCCAAGAGGTGTTCTCCCTGGTACCGACGACCAGCAATGTCTTCGGATCCCAAACCTGGTCTGTTGAAGGTATCCTTCCTTACGGGATTTCAATCGATCCGTCGAATGGCTCCCTATCAGGCCGCACCCAGCAAACCGGTTCTTTTGCCGACTTGCGTCTTAAGGTCATCGACGGTGATGGCGCTACGGGAACATCTTCTCCGTTCACCATCGAATCCACAACCAATCTCGGTATCATAGGGCTGGCAAAATCCTACCGCATTCGCGCCGGCAAACCCTTCTATAGCGCACAACCTTCCACCCGTGGTGTCACATCCTCGGTGGTATGGTCTTTCGCTGACGAGAATAATCCTCCAGGACTCTCGGTCTCACCTGACACCGGCATCATCTCAGGGACACCCACTGAAATAGGTGTGATTGCTGATTCGTATGTTCGAATCGCTCAGGATGACGGACAGATCGCTGTCCATGGCCCCATCAAGTTCGACATCGTAGGCGATCTCGGTATTGATCGAGAAGACATCTATATCAGAAACGGACAGGCCGTTTCCCTGTCAACACCTACGACAAATCGTATTGGCTCTCTTGCCTGGACATTGTCGGGCGGTCTTCCTTCCGGCCTGACTTTTGCTGCTGACACAGGCGTTATCTCCGGGAAGCCCACAATCACCGGCAGCACTGAAGGTCTCGTACTGTCCGCCATCGATACCGCTGATGGCGGCCGCGGTGAGTCCGAACCATTTGCCATCCATGTCTGGCCATCTCTCAACATCCTCCCTCCCGGGGTGCCATATAGTGTGGTTGGTGAGCCTATTGAGATCGCAGCGCCAACGGCAACAGGCCTGCGCGGCACGCCCACCTGGAGCAAGGTGGGCTCACTACCTCCCGGCCTTAGCCTTGACGCTTCAACCGCCAAGATCACAGGCACGCCTACCGTTGCCGGTGAATGGACTTTCCAATACCGCGTCACTGACTCGAGCGATCTGGCCTCGTCGATTTCACGTACTATCACTATCGAAGTAGCACCTGCTCCAATCCCTGGAGCCATCACCTTCACCGATTTCCACAGAGAATATTCCGTTCGTAGCGGCGGCACACTGACCACCAATACTCCCTCCCTGAGCAATGCTCATGGCGAAGTTTCCTTCTCCCTCGCAGAAACCGCTCCGTCATGGCTGCATGTCAATGCAGCAACGGGTCAGGTTTACGGACTGGCTCCGATCGTAACGGAAGAAACGGTTATTTCCTCCCTGCGGCTTATCGCACGTGATGCCGATGCCAGAACCGCTACCTCACCTTCCTTCTCGATTTCCGTCCATCCCCCTGGAGCTCTCGGGATCAAAGAAATTGGTCCAACCTTCCACGCCACCGCGGAGATGGCGTTCTCGACGGGGACACCTCCAATCGTCGGGGGATCGGGATCTTTCGAGCTCTCACTCGAGGGAACATTGCCGGACTGGCTTTCTTTTGACGCCAATAGCGGCGTCATTTCGGGAACTCCTCCACTTGGTGCATCAGGAGCCACCGGATTGCTGCTTTCGGTCGATGACAGGATTAGCGGCGAACACGTCATTTCCAACCCTTTCGATATCTCGATCGGCAATCTTTCGATCTCGGGAACCGCAACCTCTTATGCGGCAAAAGTCGGGACACCTTTCTCCAGCACTCAGCCGACACTGCGGAACGTTGTTTCGACCTATTCCTTCTCTCTTGTTGGAGAGGCACTCCCGGATTGGGCTTCCTTCAATACTGCGACCGGCGTCATTTCAGGAACGCCAACCGAAGTTTCCCTGCTCGGCCCTTATTCTATTCGCGCATCTGATTCCGCAGGACAGACAGCACTCTCATCTGCCTTCACCCTTCAGGTTTCTGCCGCTGATCCTCTGCGCGCCAACGCCAATGCTTCCTACGATGCTGCATTCGGAGAACCTTTTTCGATCTTGTTGGGAACGACCAATGCCCAAGGCAAGATTACCTGGAGCCTAGAAACCGCCCTTCCTGACTGGGCCTCCCTTGATGCAAATACCGGACGGATATCGGGAACGCCCGATCAGGTCGGCACAACTACAGGCATCATCCTGCGTGCCAGAGACGCCTTGGGTAATAGTGGCACTACACGCGCCTTCTCCATTGCAGTTGCACCCCCTCCACCCCTGACAATCGACAATCTGCCATCCACTTATCAAGCAGAGATATCGAACTCTTTCAGTGCCAGCCGGCCAACACCCCGCAACGGCACATCCCCCTATTCATGGTCTATTGCCTCGGGAACGCTCCCGACCTGGGCAACTCTGAGTTCGAGCACGGGTATTATCTCCGGTACTCCAAACACGTTAACCGATAGCTCGGGCATTTCATTGCGCGTGACCGATTCGACCGGCAATACCGCGGTGAGCAATGCCTTTGATATTTCGGTATCACCTGCCACATTGCGGGTTTCATCCACCCCCGCGCCCGCCAAAATGCGCGCAGGAGAAACGCTCACTACTGCGTCGCCATCCATCTCTGGCGCTACAGCTGATATCACCTGGTCGCTCGCAAGGGGAACACTCCCACCCTGGGCAACTCTTGATGCCAGCAATGGCCAAATATCGGGCGTCTCCGTTGATGCCGGGAAATGGAGTGGTATCATCCTGCAGGCAAAGGAAGCCGGAACCAATCGAACCGCATCCTCAGCTCCGATCACCATCGAAGTTGTTCCTGCATATCCGGAAATTCAGGTTACGACATCCGTGCAGGCTCGCTCTTATCGTGAGCTTACAGTTACCCCAAGCACTGTTGGGGTGATCGGAACCCCAACATGGCGGGTATCTTCCGGAACTCTTCCATCGTGGCTGACACTCAATACCGCCACTGGAGCTCTCACAGGTACACCCACGGAGATCGAATCTTCCTTCACCATTACTCTTACGGTGCGCGACTCTCGTGATTCTCGTGAAGGAACCTCCGCTGCCATTACCATCGAAGTACTCGATGGCACGCCGTATATAGAAGTTGAGCCATCTTATGAGGTTCGCTCTTCCGCCAGCTTTGCCATCATCCCTGAAGTTCATGACACCATTGGAGCGACGTCGTGGGCAATAACGGGCGGTATGCTCCCCGATTGGGCTTCTCTCAACACCGCTAGCGGCAAGATCACGGGAACTCCCACCACAACAACGACTGCACCCGATATTCGTCTCACGGTTACCGATTCTCGAGGCGTCAGCGGCCATAGTTCCACTTTTGCCATCACCTCCGCTCCTCCCCTGATCGCCAACGCCAATCAGACTTCCTTCGCCCTGCGCGCCGGCGAACAGGTTCTTACGGCTACCCCGACCTCCAGCGGGGTCTCCGGCATCGCCACCTGGAGCACCAAAAACACGTTGCCGGCCGGTCTCACACTCGATCCGAATACAGGCATCATATCCGGCATCGCACGTTCTACGGGCAAATACCCCATAACCCTCACCCTAACGGATTCAGGGGACGGTGCCTCATCAAATGCCGTTCCCTATACAATATCTGTTCTTGGCGCTCCTACGGCGTCTATCGCTACCGATATCTCCGCCCGCGTCGGCCACGAAGTCGACGTTCTTCCCTCGAGCACCAACACTATTGGCAACGTCACCTGGAGCGTGGCCTCGGGAACATTGCCGGCATGGGCCTCGTTCGATCCTGCAACTGGACGTATCAGAGGTATTCCTACAACTGCAGGAAACAGCACAACCGCTGTCCTGAAACTGCTGGATGAAGATGGGGCAACCGCCAATACCGCCTCATTCCGCTTCACGGTTTCATCTCGTATCCGAGTTGATTTGAAATCAACAACGGTCGCCGGCCGAGTTCAGCGCAGCTTCTCTTACGCTCCGCTTGCAGCGGACGGTGCCATTGGGGACGTTACCTGGAGCCTGGCCTCGGGAACACTGCCAACATGGGCTACTCTCGATCCCTCTAGCGGCCGCATCTCTGGCACGCCAACAGCCGCCACCACCTTCTCTTTCTCTCTTTCGGCTACAGATACCGAAGGCAATGTCGGTACCTCATCGACGATATCAGCCACGATCACAACCAACCCGATCGTTTCTGTTTCCGACCGCACGACACGCGTGAATGCCAGCTTCTCTTACCAGCCCGGTGTTTCCGGCGTAATCGGTTCCTATTCAACATTTTCAACCGGCAATGCCCTGCCTTCCTGGGCCAAGATATCCGCTACCGGTCGTATTACCGGAGTTCCCGATACTACAGGGTCGTGGACAGGTCTGCGCCTTCGCGTCATCGACGCGGAGGGTGTCTCCGGCACCTCTGAACCGTTTTCCATCACCGTATCCAGCGGAATTTCCGTTGATCAGACTAGTAGCGCTACACAGTTCCGTATTTCCAGCAACGTTTCCGTCCCCGCTCCGACCACTTCGGGAACGACAGGTACCGTATCCTGGTCGCTCGGCTCTGGATCCCTGCCTGATGGCGTCTCCATCAATTCATCCACCGGCCTTATTTCCGGACAGGCAAAGAATAGCGGCCTCTTCACCTATCGCGTCAGGGCAACAGACCTCTCTGACGGTGCCTACGCCTTGAGCGCGGAGCGAACCATTCGTATCTGGCCAATGGTCTCTGTCGCTAATGTGCCGGCTGAATATGTGGCGCATGCAGAGACTCCGTTCTCTTTGTCTCCTGCGCCTATCGCACGCAATATCCGGGGCGGCCAAACCTGGTCTGTCTATCAGGGCACTCTGCCACCCTGGGCTACTCTGAACACAAGCACAGGCCAGATTACCGGGACGCCTACCGATGCCGGGGTATGGAGCAATATCAGATTGCGCGTCCTCGATAGCTGGGATAGCCGATCAGCCGCCTCCGCTCCCTTTTCCATCCGCATCGTACCGGAAATGGTCGTGATCAATATGAGCACCTCCTATTCCGCTCGCTATGGGTTCCCCTTCATTCAGGCTGTTCCTGTAGCCCGCAATGCCATTGGTCAGGTGTCCTGGGAAGTCGCTCAAGGCACTATTCCACCATGGGCTTCCTTTGACTCTGCAACTGGGCTGATCTCCGGAACACCTGATGAAATCGGCAACTGGAACGACATTGTCATCAGAGCCACGGATGCAACTGGTGCCGCGGCAACATCTGTTCTGTTCGATATCAGCAGTTACAGCGAACCCAGCATCACAATGCCGAGTGGAGCCCTGCAATTCAGAATCGGTACAGCTGCCTCCATTACACCTACAGGGAAGGGAACCGTCGGTTCCCGTCTCTGGGGCATCTCAAACGGCATCATTCCGCCAGGAATGAGTATTAACCCATCAACAGGTCATATTACTGGAACGCCGACAACTTCCGGCTCTTATCCGTTCACCGTGCGTATGACGGACGGCTATGACGGGAAGTTCGCCGAAGGCAACGCTTCTCCCAGCGTCGCCGACGCCCTGGTTCTGACGAACATAGATGATGAATACCGAATTCGTCTTGGCAACTATCTCTCCACCGGGCAAGCGGCACTGCTTGGAGCTCGCAGCTCCATATCCTTCACCTCCACAGGTACACTGCCTGCCGGCATTTCATTCTCCAACGGCCGCTATTCTGGTATCCCCACTACAGCTCAGACCGCAGGCACTCATACCGTGGTTCTGCGAGCTCGAGACTCCTACGACAATGCCTATGTAGATAAATCGATCAAGATCGTTACCCTCGGCACCCTGTCGACAGTTGTTCCCAGTTTCTCCCTGCGCTCAGGGGAGCAATTACCAGGAACTCGCCCGACCTCGACGAATGCCATGGGTGCCCTTTCATGGTCAATTTCCTCAGGCACACTGCCTTCAGGTGTCACACTTAACCCAACGACAGGCGCACTGACTGGCACTGTATCGGCCACCGAACGCACTATCTGGTCTGGCATTCGCTTGCGTGTTGAGGATGCCGACGGTGCCTCAGCCATAAGCAACGCTTTCAGCATTACCGTAGATGGCCCACTGGACATCAGCGGCCCCACCAACGGCACAGGCGTAAAAGGTACAGCTTTCTCCCTGGACATCACCGCCAGCAGAGCATTAGCCAACGTTTCCTGGTCAGCCATGGGACTGCCGCCCGGACTATCAATCTCGGGATCGGGTACGCTAAAAAGCATTGGCACAATCTCCGGCACCCCCAGCAAGGCCGGCACCTATGAGGTTGTGGTCACGGCTCGCGACACCGCTGACAATACAGCGGTATCGCATACGGTCTCTATTTTCATCGATACCGTTCCTGTCATCTCCATGAGCAACATTGTTGCCTATGTTGGCACAGCTGTTTCCACCACTCCAACATTGACCGATAAGGGCAACGGAACGGTAACCTGGAAACTTACTCTGCCTAACGGCACCAACGGCGTATCCAGCCTACCCTCGGGTCTTTCTTTCAACCCAGCTACCGGCAGGATCTCCGGGACGCCCTCTTCAACACTGACGACGACAAGCTTCCGCCTGCAAGCTATCGAATCCCGCACGATCGACGGTATTGCCTTCCAGGTCGGTAGTAATATCGTATCGTTCTCGGTTGGATCTACGTTGCCGATACTTTCGATCTCGGCGTCGCCTGTTTCAGGGCAACGAGGGTCACCGATACCGCCAATGACGCCAAATGCATCCAACCGAATTGGCACGAATGCGGCATTCAACCTCTACGTCTACCCGAGCAGCGGTACCGGTGTTCTCAGGACATTTAGCTCAATTTCGGCGGATGGCACCGCTGCCACCACACCATATTTCCCGAAAGGTCTGAGCTTCGATTCTGCAACTGGCAAGATCGCAGGAACCCCTGAAGTCACTTGGGATAGTGGCTCCTATCGCTACAAAATCTATTATCAAGAAACTCGAACCGTAAACGGTTCAACCTATTTGGAAACAGCTTCTTCTGGTTATTTTGCGATCTCTGTTTCTAACTGGGCTGCTCCAAGTATTACGATGGGTAATGTCTCTGCCACTCGGGCGGTGAATTACCCAGGCACAACGCCTTCTGTTTCCAACTCGTTCCACACTCTGAACAGCAAGGTCTTTAGCCTCTACGTTTATCCGAGCAGCGGTACCACTTCTCTCAGGACATTTAGCTCAATTTCGGCGGATGGCACCGCTGCCACCACACCATATTTCCCGAAAGGTCTGAGCTTCGATTCTGCAACTGGCAAGATCGCAGGAACCCCTGAAGTCACTTGGGATAGTGGCTCCTATCGCTACAAAATCTATTATCAGGAAACCCGAATCGTAAACGGTAGACATTATATTGAGGGCGGTTTTAGCCCTTATTTCAGTATTGGTGTTTCTAACTGGGCTGCTCCAAGTATTACGATGGGTAATGTCTCTGCCACTCGGGCGGTGAATTACTCGGGGATGACGCCTTCTGTTTCCAACTCGTTCCACACTCTGAACAGCAAGGTCTTTAACCTCTACGTTTATCCGAGCAGCGGTACCACTTCTCTCAGGACATTTAGCTCAATTTCGTCGGATGGTACCGCTGCCTCCACACCATATTTCCCGAAAGGTCTGAGCTTCGATTCTGCAACTGGCAAGATTTCAGGAACACCTGAAGTCTCTTGGGATAGTGGCTCCTATCGCTATAAGATCTATTATCAGGAAACCCGAATCGTTAACGGTAGACATTATATTGAGGGTGGCTTTAGCCCTTATTTCAGTATTGGCGTTTCTAACTGGGCTACCCCTAATATTACAATGTCAAATATTTCTGCTAGCCGTGGCGCGAACCATTCAGGCACAACGCCTTCTGTTTCCAACTCGTTCCACACTCTGAACAGCAAGGTCTTTAGCCTCTACGTCTACCCGAGCAGCGGCACCAGTGTTCTCAGGACATTTAGCTCAATTTCGTCGGATGGCACCACTGCCACCACACCATATTTCCCGAAAGGTCTGAGCTTCGATTCTGCAACTGGCAAGATCGCAGGGACCCCTGAAGTCTCTTGGGATAGTGGCTCCTATCGCTACAAAATCTATTATCAGGAAACTCGAATCGTAAACGGTAGACATTATATTGAGGGTGGCTTTAGCCCTTATTTCAGTATTGGCGTTTCTAACTGGGCTGTTCCAAGTATTACGATGGGTAATGTCTCTGCCACTCGGGCGGTGAATTACTCGGGGATGACGCCTTCTGTTTCCAACTCGTTCCACACTCTGAACAGCAAGGTCTTTAGCCTCTATGTTTATCCGAGCAGCGGTACCAATGTTCTCAAGACATTTAGCTCAATTTCGGCGGGTGGCACCACTGCCTCCACACCATATTTCCCGAAAGGTCTGACCTTCGATTCTACAACTGGCAAGATCGCAGGGACCCCTGAAGTCTCTTGGGCTAGTGGCTCCTATCGCTATAAAATCTATTATCAGGAAACCCGAATCGTAAACGGTAGACATTATATTGAGGGTGGTTTTAGCCCTTATTTCAGTATTGGTGTGTACTGAGGAACATAACGACGATAATTGTCTTAGTCTTTACCATTAGCACTGGTCGCTTGCACCTTTCCGTGCGACACCTTCCATATTCCATGGAGGCGCATTATGGACGACCTGAACGATCACCCCTTTGCCGTGCATATGGCTACCGAATCCGCTGGTCTTAAAAAAGACGATTGGGAATATTGGGCCGAAAAAGCAGAAGCTCTCGCGGGTCATGATCTGGATGGCAATCAGGAAACAGATGGTTATTCCATCGATTTTGCTTACGATGCCTATAAGGCTGGCCAGACCCCGGAAGACTACGTTGCCAGTATCGAACGCCCGCTGCCTTCCGTAAAACCCTGATCATCTCCACCCAAGCCATACGTCTTGAGGGTTCTCATGCTCCCGATCGATAAAACGTCCGAAATCCGGCCTGGTCAGCGTGTTCTGTTTGGGAACCGATACAGCACGCAGCGTCATGGACACAATGTCAATGACACGCAATTCGAAATTGCCAGCGTCATCTCCTGTGATCGGGATGCGCTTATCCTGCACTCGGAAGATGGTCAGGATCATATTCTGAAAACACCGCCTTATTCCAGTATGCGGTTAGAGGAAAAGACCAATAAGACACTTCTTTGGACTCTCCCGCTTCCTGACGGATCCGATGCAGCCGTACGCAATTTCTGCCAGGTCGCCCTGGATGCCGAATATCGAATGCAAATGGCTCATATCACCTCCATTGAGGATGGGGTCATCATGGGCAAACTCCTGATCGCAGGATACAAACCATTCACCCCCGAGCTCTCCGACGACAATGCTTCTTCACTAGATTTCGATTTCATCGGCACTCTCGCCATCTCGAAGCGAGAATACCGCCTGGATCTCACAAGCCGCGGGAAGAAAATCCTGATGAGGAGCCAGGGATACACTCCATCTTCAGGCACCCCCGTACCTGGCACCCTTATTGCCGCCCGCGACGTTTCCTTCTGGGTTGATGAAGGAAACGAAATTTGCGAAATGCTGGACTGGGAGCGCATTGCCGAGTTTTCTGACCTAAATGCTATCTCGAGCTTCCTTCCGAAACCCACAGATGGCATTTCCGATATGTTTCATTCAAACGATGGGTGCTTTGGCTCCATCTCCGCCCTCGAACATGAATTGCTCCGTGGACATCTTGCCTGTGAACCAGACGAGGCGCTCGCTCTTGTCTACGATAGTGGGGATGTCGTCTTTCTAGGGCAGCGCGGTGTTTTGCTTTTTGATTGGGATAGCGCGGCCGATTATTTTCATGACCAGGCTCCAGGTCCTGGCCTTTATCTCGTCAACGATATGAAACCCTGGTCATCCCGCTCATATGAAGGAGAATACGACGCTGGGATCGACGCCTCCATGACCCCAGCCCGCCTTGAAGATATCGAGCGATTTGGCTACGACCTCCCCCTCCTCGACAACGAAATCCATGAACATCTCAACGACCTCGATCTCCAGATTGAAGGACTCTCCTTACGCCAGATCGCTTTGGCAGAAGCCAGTCTCGCCACCGAAAATAACAAACTTCACAAACCCTGATGACTGCGCTGGTTAAGCATATATTAGGCAAGTATCGATTCCGTAATTGATCTCCCTTTCTCTTAAGGCTTAGCCTCAGCATTGGCTCATTCCAAAAGGGAGAAACCACATGAACCGCGTATTTACTTCCATTGCAGCCCTGATCATCGGGCTTCTAGCTGCCACTGCTCCGACTTTCGCTCAGTCTTACGGCAGCTCTTCGGGCGACCTCGCCGGCCTCTTCTTCGGCCTGGGTGCCCTGGGCATTATCTTCTCGGTCATCGCCCTGATCATCTACCTGGTGCCAACCTTCGTCGCCTTTCATCGCCAGCATCCAAACAAATGGATCATTTTCCTGGTGAACCTTTTCCTCGGCGGCACAATTATCGGCTGGATCGCAGCCCTCATATGGGCAATGCTCGCTTTTCATATCACCAAGGAAGGCCGCATCATCAACGACGTCAAGGCCACCCCTGCCAGCTCTTGACCCAATTTGATCATAAAAAAAGGGCGATGCGTGCATCGCCCTTTTTTTATGGAGAGATGCTGATCTCGGTGAAGGGCGGCAAATTGCGGCCCACCGACATCAGGGATTTGCGCGGCGTAATCGAAAGAGAGGGTTGCGCAATGGGCGGCTTCCTCTCGTTGCGCGAGCCGACGAAGGCGATGCGGTCGGAGGTGGCGGAAGCTGGCTATTTCGAATATGGCAGCAACCGATATCCGCGCCTTCAACTCCTGACCGTGAGGGATGTTCTGGAAGAAAAGCGCGAGTTCCAGATACCGACGCGCGTCAACACCAAGATCACAACGGGACAGCAATCCCTGCCCCTTTAACGACAAAGCCCCGTCATCGCTGGCGGGGCTTTGCAATTAGTACTCGCGTCTCCAGCCGGAATTTAATCCCGACAGCAAGCCAGTGCTCGGACAATGCCCGGTGATGTAGCATCCAGCTTGCATATCATTATATAGAGACGATTCCCTGTAAACAAGGGCTTAATGAAGATAGAAAGTCGCAATATTTTCACGAGATAGTGGGGCGAGGGTGATGTTGGCCTCGCCCCGAATCATGCTATGCGTGACTTGCAGTCATTGGAGACGCGAGTGGGATTCGAGCCCACGAGGGGACATCACTCCCCGGCTCAGGTTTTCCAGATCGGCCCGTTGAACCGCTCCGGCATCGCGTCACAGCCTAATGTGGCAGCGATTCGTCGGAATGCCGAATCTTTTCTCCGAAACGGCAGAACACCTTAAGTTGCTGATTTCATTGGCGAGGGTGGACTACATAGTCCAAAAAGCGTACCGTTCCGTTTTTTTTATTCCTCGTCTACCTCAAAAAAAAACTTCCAGAAAAACAAGCCAACTCATATTAGCCCCCCGCACAGCCTTCCCTTTAACTGTTTCCTCATCTCCTCATTCCGTCATGCGTCCAGGGCTTAGCTCCTGTGACGATCTGCGCCTTCCCTCTCCGTTAAATGGTTAATAAAACCTTTTCCAGGAAACCTATAGAGGCATCGGTTGACGCATGGGTCAAACGATGCCGCAATATTGAGGCGGACATGAAAAAGAAAAACATCATCATTTTAGGCGGCGACGGTTTTTGTGGGTGGCCTACAGCCCTTGGCCTTTCGTCCGAAGGACACGACATCACCATCATCGATAATCTTTCTCGCCGCCGCATCGCCGCCGAGCTCGAAGCTCCTAGTCTGACACCAATTGCCGATATTGAAACGAGGCTTTCCACCTGGCACCGCATCAGCGGCAAAACCCTGAATTTCCTGTCTATTGATATCGCGCATGAAGCAGATGCCCTTCGCCTGGCTCTGCAGTCGATCAAACCCGATGTCATCATCCATTTTGCCGAGCAGCGTGCCGCACCTTACTCAATGCGTGACGCCGCTCACAAGCGGTACACTATCGACAACAATATCAACGGCACCCATAACGTGCTCGCCACTCTTGTAGAGCTCGATCTGGACGTTCATTTCGTTCATCTCGGCACAATGGGGGTCTACGGCTATGACGGCGATGGCCTACAGATCCCGGAAGGTTACCTCGATGTCACAGTCGAAGTATCCGATGGCGCTTCTTATCCGCGCTCCATTCTTTATCCGACCATGCCAGGCAGCATCTATCACCTGACGAAGTCTCTCGATCAGTTGCTGTTCCAGTTCTACGCCCGTAATGATGGCCTCCGAATCACCGATCTCCATCAGGGAATCGTTTGGGGAACCCAGACGGAGCAGACCCGTCTTGACCCTGACCTCATCAATCGTTTCGATTACGACGGCGATTATGGAACCGTTCTTAACCGCTTCATCATGCAGGCCGCCATCGGGCACCCCCTGACAGTTCATGGCACCGGCGGACAGACCCGCGCCTTCATCAATATCGAAGACACAGTTCGCTGCATCAAAATGGCGGTTGCCAACCCACCAGCACGAGGGGATCGAGTTCGCATTCTCAATCAGACAGCCGAAACCTTGAATGTCCTGGACCTAGCAAAGCTCCTGAGTAAACGCACAGGAGTTGAAATTGCCCTGGTGGACAACCCCCGCAAGGAAGCCATTGAGAATACGCTTAGCGTCGCAAATTCCGGGTTCCGCTCTTTGGGCTGGCACCCTATCCTTCTCGATGACATTCTTCTCGACGAGACTCTGGAGATTGTCCGCTCCCACGCTCATCGTGCCAATCCTGATGCTGTTCCGGCCACCTCCTTATGGACCAAGCACAATCGCCCTGGGGTCGTTCACGATCTGACTACTGCCGCTTGAACCATGAAAGACATTTTCCGCCTGATCATTGTCGCGACGATGAGCTTTGCTGTCGTTGGTGTCGCCATGCTTTATGCGCATGGCGACACCATTTCCGACACAGCGGGCAACTTCGTCAACAGGTTGGAAATCCTGACATCGTCTATTCAGGATGATTTTCCCAACGACGCTGTCTCTACTCCTGCAAATACCCTTGCAATCATGCGCCCTTATCCTCATCGCTGGATAGGGTTGTCCAACTTTCCAGATCAAACGGAGCTCTCCTTCCTCCTCCCAAAAGATACCCGTGCCATATCAGGTAATCTGAATCTGGAACTTGAAACCGACCTTACCCCCAATGCCTCCGGCCTACTCAATATTTCATTAAATGGGACACTTCGGGAAAGAGTGCGTCTCGATCCAGGTAATTCCCGTATAAGCCTTGCAGTTAGCTTATCGCCCTCGGATCTCTCCCAGGAATACCTCACCCTGCATCTTTCCAGCCGCGGCAATTCCGGTGAAGGAATTATCTGCGGCACTGACGCCAATCTCGGCAATCTGATTCAGCTTCTTCCTGCCAGCGCTCTGATCCTGCATCTGGAAGCTCCTCCCTCTGCCTTGGGAGTTATCGCCTCTTCATCGAAATCATTCGCCATCTCTCCCACTTCCTCCACTGGAGACAATGCATTCCCCATATGGGCCGCTCACATTCTCCAGCGCGCCGGCGCGAACATCCGCTTTGGCGATGCCACTGATTCAGAAATTATCGTAACCGACACATCAGTCACATCACAGGACATACATTCGTCAGATGCCATCATTGGAGCTCGTGCCGTTCTTGAATTAGTGGACATGATGGCCGGCACCATCTCCGAACCTAAAAACTGGCCGGTCAATCTTGGCGCACTCAACGTGGATACCAGCACCAGGACTTTCCGTGGCTCACGCCGCTGGAACATACCTTTTGCTGCCACATCCCTTCCTGGCGCTTCCCTGCCTGAAAGTCTACGTCTCCTGCTGAAGACGACATCGTTGACCGACGGCAATGACTGGCTGCTTCGCATATCCCTTAACGAAAACCTCATTGAATCCAGACGCTTTCCTGGCACCTCGGAAATTCCTGTCCTCGACATTCCCCTGCCGCCAGAAAGAATGCAGCCTCAGAACACCATTTCCGTGGAGCTGATCGACACGACGCCCAATGAAGATCCTTGTACCAGGCCAATGGAAGCCCAGGCGCAAATTCTTCCTGAATCCGCCCTATTGAATACCATGCCCGCAACAACCGCATGGGCTGAGATGGTCGAGGAGCTCGCCCAGGCAAACAGCATCTCCATCGCCTCCATAATTACCCCTTCTCCCCGTCAGGCTGCCGCGGCTGCCAATCTCCTGGGCGATATTCTTCCTCGCTCACCTATTCCTCGTTTCGATGCTCCGGCAGAAACCCACATTCTGATCTCCGACCGATCCAATATAGCTCAGGCCATCGCTTCAGCATCTCCGACGTCCCGTATCTCCATTATCATGGCCTCCCCGGATACAGCTTCGGCGGCTCCTCTCGTGATTTCAATCCCCAGTCAGACTTATCAGCAGAACATTTCCACATTGAATGATGCCGATGTTCTCCTGGTCGTCATCCGGTGAGACAAGCATGCACAAACCACAATTTCATTCTGTTGACAGCTCCCCCGCCAGACTTGCTCACCCTCTCGTACCCTGGTCTGCTCCTATTCTCCTGATCATCTTCAGCACTCTCGCTTCTGCTTTACTTCTTGCACTGCATGACATCCCATTTTTACATAAACTGTTCCCGTCTGGGGATTTGGTTCTGGCTCCATATGACGGAACCCACTCAATCCCCTTACGCATCTTCATCCTCAGTTTTTATATTTCCTTCGCGTTGACGGTTGCCTCCTCGATCACAACCCGCCTGGCCTTGATGGTGGAGCTGGTCGGCATTTACACCATGGCCTGCGTCATTATCGACATGGCCGCCATTTTCTCCTCTGAAACATGGGGAGTTTTCATCTCCCTTCATGCAATTGAAATCCTCTCCGGGGGAATTGGGTTTATGTTTTTCTCCCTGAAACTTCTTGATATTGGCACCATGCCTGAGAAGGAGCCTGCACCTTATCGCTATCACCCCCGACGCCTTAGCTGGATACGTCTGTGGGTAGCCATTGTTCTTGCAGCCTGGATATCTTTCTCCATCTCCTCCCTGGATATTTCCCTGATCGACGATCTCAGGGCGATTGCTTTGCTTGGCGGCATTGGCCCTGGCGTCTTCCTGTTTTTACCGTTACTTTTTCTAATTCTCTATATTTGGGGAACGGTACTCTCACTCATCCATCGACGGAAACCCTTCTTCCCGGATTTGACAATTATCGTCCCCGCGCACAACGAAGCCCATGTCATCGGGCGAACCCTGGCCGCGATCGAAGCCGCAGCCATGAATTACGATGGTCGTGTAGAAGTCCTCGTTCTGGACAATGCTTCCTCCGATGATACAGCGTCCGCCGCTCGTGAAGCTCTCCTTACCCTTCCTCTTATAAAGGGAAGGATTATTTCAGTCCCCACCCCAGGCAAAGCAATCGCCCTGAATCGAGGAGTCGCAGAAACCCATACCCGTTATCTGGTTCGTATTGATGCCGACACCCAAATTCTGCCTGACACTCTGAAAAACGCCATGCGCCATTTCTCCGATCCAAAAACCGGTGTGGTTGGCGGCATGCCCCTTCCCCCGGGCACCGGCCCCTTTGACCGTGCGAGGTTACTGGAGATTCTGCTCAAACACGGTTATTACCAGGTTGCTTATGGAGCCATTGACGGCATCATTGGTATTCCTGGCATGTTTGCGGCCTATCGCATTGAGGCTCTGCGCCTTGCCGGCGGCTTCGTTCAAGGTATGAACGGGGAGGACACCGATGCCTCCCTACGTATTGGTGAAATGGGTTATCGTATCGTCGGCGACCCCAACGTAGAATATGTTTCCGAAGTCCCTGTCACATATGCTCATATGCGAGAGCAGCGCATTCGCTGGTTCCGTTCCGTCTATCATGTAGCATCCCGAAACCGTGACTATCTTTCCGGTCGCGGCTCCTCACTTCGCGGTAAAGCCGTCCTGCCATTCATGCTGCTCAACTCAAGCCGGCGGACAATGACGGTGCCGCTTCTGATATTCGGTATTCTCAATCTCCTGCTCGTCAACGACCCTGATTCTCCTCTGACCCATCCCGAGGTAATCGCTGTCATCCTTGGGGCTCCTGCCCTCATGGCAGCTTTTGCGGCACTCGCCAATGGGAGGATCGACGCCCTTCTCGGCTTACCCGAATATCTCATCTTCCGGATCATGCGATCCTATCTCACCCTGGAATCCATGCTCAGTATTGCTTTTGATGCTCCCATCATCATGAAAAATCCAGGTTAAGGCTGTATTGGGGTTTTCCTTCTTGATACAGCGACAACCATCAATCGGCTGCAGCATGGACTGTCCAATTTCCTGGGTAGTATGATTACTTGTTGCGAAATTATCGTTCTCCTCTAAGTATGGATTCGTTTACCCCTGAGATTTACCGACCACGCAATTACTATTCCATGAGGACTTAACTGATGCCTGCAATTCTTAACAAAAACGAATATATCATCATCCCGAAGGGTAGCGTCATCAAAACCACAAATCCTGAATATGACGAAACTGATGCCTCCACGCACGAATCAATTGAGGTCGTCGTCTCAGCCGATACTATCGTTTGCCTTGTTGATGATACCCAGGTCGAGAGAGTCGAATTCCAATTGTAAGATGGATCACGTGGCTCACTTCCCCGATTTCCAGCAACTGACCGAATGACGTAACCGTCAATCCCACAAGTTGGGTATCCTGGATTTTGCTGGCATCGGCCATGACCATGCTTATGCCACGCGATTAGCTGAATGCACATGAAATCAGTGTCTGCCGCGGGATGACTACGGCCCATGAAACTTGCGGCAGACACTGCTGCCTCCATATACCGCGATTTTCTCATTCAGCGCCAACATAAAATTCGGTTCCCCATCCTTTGCATATCTCACGGCTAACAATCTGTTGTCCCTTTCTCTCCTGAAAAATACCCTTGGTGAGATTTCAAGGAGCAGCATGATGAACACTTACATCGATGACGAAACCAGGAAGCAGCTAGCTCGCTGGACTAACGAGCATTCTATTGCTGCGTCCGCGGAAGGCTGGAATATGTTCGATTACAACAGCATGGGTTTGCTCGAGATCGAGCGCTGTGATGAATCCGACGTTTTCTCTACTGATCAGGAGGCAATTGACTTTATTCGCCTCCGTGCATCGGCAGGTGACCCCAAGGCAGTTCTCGCGCTTGAGCTCGATCATTACTTCCAACCCATCATTGATCGGGTGCGTGCAGCCAATGATTCCCTCAATCACCCCTTTGGAGCCTGAAACCTTGTACCCCAACCTCCATCCTGAATGGCGCCCTCTCGACTTTCCTCCAGGTTGGAAAAAGAATTCTGATAACGGAATTACCAGTCTGCTCATCCGGCATGCCGACCGTTGGCGGCTGATTTGTCTCGATACCTGGCGTATTCCAGGCGGTGTACCTTCATTGATTGACGCGAACGATCTCCCCGTCCACGCCTTTGAGAGTGAGAAAATCGAAGACTGCATCGCTTTTGGCGACTTTCTCGATGGCTACAGAAAAAGTTTCAATGCGTGGACGGTTCTTTCCTTCAACACCTCCAGGCCAATTCCCGAGGCTCCCGAATATTCCCTACGCGCCGTCAAGTTTTCCGACACCCCGATCGCCATAGTGTTCGTCGTCCGGAATGAAGAAATCTGTGGCCAGCTCCGCTTCCAGCATTCCGGCCCCGACACCTGCTACATTGCCGGCAGCATGACCGCCAGCGGTCATTCCAGCCTGAATACGAAACTTATTGGTCAAGGCTTCGGACGCGCCATGTATGACCGCGCCGAAGAAGTCTCGGGGATGACATTGGTGCCATCAGGCAGAGATTATTCCCCTGGAGCTCTGTCGGCCTATTCACAAAAATTCTGGGAAAAACGCATTGCAACGCAGGGATCTCCCATGCTTGGCAGCGCTGCCGATGAAAGACGATCCTTCATCGATTCCGGCCGACGTCTTGCCCACATCGAAAAACAACAGGCCACCAACCCCGCATTCCTTATTGCCCTGGCCGAGGTTACCGGCGGGCAGCTGATTGGCCAGATTGACCAGCAAGGAGGCAAAAAGAAACTTGCCTACCTTTGGGTCGAAACTCCATCCGGTTACAGGATTAACGAAACTGGCATACTCTCCCTTGCCGATGCTCAAAACATCGCATCAGAAGGACTAAGCGAGAACGGGATTCTTGAATGCGGCCTTCTATCGATCGATTCACTCGCTGAAGCTATTCATGGATCAGGGCTATTTTTTGCCCATGCTCCCCTCGATCAGGCCGTTGAAATGAGACTGGAAGACGCGGCCTTTCTCGCCGAGCGTTACCTCAACCAATCCTTCACCCCCATCATGTCTTCAGAAACTGCCGCTATTCTGCGAGCTGCTTCATCCATCGATCAGGACAAAGTCGAATACGCTACTCCAGCGCTCTAATCCGCAAAAACCAAAGGACCCCGCAAGGAGTCCTTTGGTCAACCTCATCTGAGATCTCGTAGGCCAGACCCACATGGATCATGCCTCAAGCACTCGGTGCTGACAAGTCCTGATCATTCTCGACTTCGTCAACGGCCTCAAGTACACGCCGGTCAACATTGTACTCGATGCCGGCATCATCCAACGCCTTGAAAAATGCGTCGACAGCTTCGTCATACGCCTCCTCTTTACTACTGGCCTCCACGTTCAAAGTGAAAGCTCCCAAAACGTTGAATATAACTTCGTATCTACTCATCTTTGTCTCCTTGCTTTCTGCAAGATTGCTCGTGATCCGCGCATACGACAAGCTCGAGCGCATGACATTACCGGAATCCCCCGAGACAGGTCACAATACCTCGTCAACCATACTATCCTGCGATTGTTTGACTTTTTGCATTCCAGATGGCATAAATCCGCTCACGTTTGGGCTTCTCGGTTGCGAATTTTCGCTTCGATGATCGGCCAAGCCTCTCCCTGAGATGCAAAACGTATCTGCCGCGGGCGCAAGCCGGCGTCGATTGCCTTGCGCCTGATCATGGATGTTTTCGATCAAGCGCCATGGCTCCCACCATATAGCCCAATACCGGGCATCTGCCTCTCCCTGATGAGGAAGAGGCCAATCAAGAGGCCATCAAGGCCCGAAAGGATGAAACATGCGCACTCATTTCAGCGCTCCTGCCGATCTCTATCTCGGCAGCAACCACGCCACCGCAATTGAGCAGGGACCTCGCAGTTTCCGTTCTGTTGCCCACGCCATTCGTTTCGCCCTCGAACAGGCGGCACCCGTCAGCCTGCGCGGAGCCCGCCTCCGCACGAGCGCCGGCGAATTTAATGGTGAACAGATCAAACGCCTCTATGCGTCTCGCGACTATCCATTCATTCGCAAAGACGACATGCCTTCTGATCCAGATTTCGCCTGATCCGTTTCTCCCATACCAGAGAAAGAGCGAGCATCGACCTGCAGTCGGATGTTGTCCGAGCAACATCCGACATTCGCGATTCCTGCCTTCTCTCACAGAGGAGGAATTCCCAGTCCACTACACCATGGCTCAGCTATTCAAACGCATGGAAATCGTGGGTTATTGCACGTAAGCACTCCAGGCTGACCCAATGGACACCCGGCAATTGTCCGATTGCATTATCGAGAATCGGCTGCGCCGTTTATTGAGAATACGCCAGTTTCTTCCGGATTGGCTGGCTCCGATTTCTGTCATCGATACCGACAGAAGAACAAGGATACCTGTCGGCGTTGATACGGTCATGACGATCATCCATAACCTTGAGTGAATCACCAATCACTCCTCAAAAGCCTCGCTTCCCAAGCGCTTGATGATGAGAGTTCCTGCCTTCGGCGTCTTATGGTGGATCACCAGAATTCTATTGAGTTGATATCGTCAAAATGCTCTCTTTGGAGAGCAAAATCCCTCTAAATCCAATTAATGCTCTCTAAAAGGAGCAAAGTGCTTGACTTGCTCCTTATACGGTGCATAATAAGGCTGTTCGCGACTTTTGCACCACATAAGGAGCATTGATGGATATCTGGGATCTCGGCCAAGCTGTGCGCAAAACCCGCAAGGCTATGGGGCTAACACAACAAGAGCTGGCAAATCGCGCAGGCGTCGCCCGTGGGCGCATCGACGGCCTCGAGAATGAACGTCTCGCGGACATCGGCTTTGTCACGCTTTCCAAGATTCTGGAAGCTCTCGACATGGATATCCGGCTGACCACCTTCAACGGAAACCGGCCGACGCTTGACGATCTGCAAGACGACAACGAAAAGGAGGATGGCTATGCTCCAGGTATGGGTGGACGGTAAAAAAGTAGGCGTTCTGGATCGGCTTCCTTATGGCGGGTCAACGTTCGCATATAACTCAGATGTCGATGCAGCCAATGAGGTGTCACTCACTCTACCGAGAAGAGTCCAATCCTATGACCGCCCCCGAGGCCTCACCCCAATCTTCGACATGAATCTTCCCGAAGGCTTCCTTCGGGAAAGGCTCCGTCTGGAGTTCGCCAAGCAATTGGGTACGTTCGACGAGTTCGATCTACTCGGCATTATTGGTCGCACCCAGATTGGCCGGGTGAAATTTTCAGGCATGGACGAGGATCTGAATTCCGACGTCCCCTTCCAATCCGTGGACGAGATCCTGCAATCGCGTCGTGAGGGAAGCCTTGTTCCTCTCCTCATTGAAAAATATGCGACTTATTCGGGTATTTCTGGTGTCCAGCCCAAAGTTCTCCTTAATGGTGACGAGACTCGCTCCGTGAAAACGGCAACCCACATCGTCAAATTTGCCAACGATGAATACCCTGAGCTGCCAATAAACGAATTTTTCTGCCTCGAAGCAGCCCGTCGCCTCGGCCTGGAAGTCCCTGAGTTTCAACTCTCTCAGGATGGCGATGCCCTTGTTGTTAGCCGCTTCGATATCCAGGACGGGAAACCCCTTGGCTTTGAGGACTTCTGCGTTCTCAACGGCCTGGATACCCGGGAGAAATATAGAGGGGGGTACGAGAAAGCCCTCTTCCGTCGCATTCGTGACTTCGTCTCCCTTGAACACCGCCCTGACGCACTTAGAAACGCTTTCACCCTATTCGTGTTAAACGCCGCGATCCGAAATGGTGACGCCCATCTCAAAAACTGGGGGCTCATTTATGAACACACCGATGGGCCTACTCACCTCGCGCCGGCTTATGATCTGGTCACCACGACAGCCTACATTGCCGAGGATCAGATGGCATTAACTCTCGATGCTCGCCCTGCCTGGCCAGACCCCAAACAATTGATCCGCCTTGGATCCACCCGGGCAGACCTGACAGTTCCCCAGATCAACGCTATCTTCGATAATGTCGCCGACACCCTCTCGGACATTGCTCCAGAAGTTAAGGCTCACTTCGACCAAACCGCACATCCAGAAATTGGTGAGGCAATGCTGGCTTCATGGAATGAAGGGGTTTCTCAATCCCTGGGGGTAATCCGGGACATCACCCCAGCGGACGGAATTTCCCCCAAATAAGCTTATGATGGTATGGCGGGGAAATATCTCGAGGCGAGCTCCTCCACGGGTGTCCCGTACCGTTCGCAAAGAGTCCGTCGATGCTAAAGTTGCCCCCGTTGTCTTCCAAGTTGTGTCAGACCGATTTGACCTGACACAACTGAAGTGAAGATGGCGATCGCGGAGGAACTCGAATCCCCGGCCTTCGGATTCGGAATCCGACGCTCTATCCAGCTGAGCTACGCGACCATTGATGGCACCTTCGGAGAGATTCGAACTCCCGACCATGTCCTTAGGACGGACCTGCTCTATCCAGCTGAGCTACGAAGGCAAACCTGGCGCCTGTCACGCGATCGCATGACAGGCGAATGTTGGCGATCCCGAGAGGATTCGAACCTCTGACCAACGGCTTAGAAGGCCGCTGCTCTATCCAGCTGAGCTACGGGACCATCTCTGGATCGGGAGCAGCCTGGGCGTACCGGCGCTCAACCGATTATTCTGGCGCGCATGAAGGGATTCGAACCCCTGACCTCCGGTTTCGTAGACCGGCGCTCTATCCAGCTGGGCTACATGCGCATCGCCTTCCGGAATATACCCGAAAGACTGTTTATTCACTTCCGATCACAACACTCCAGACAAAGAGCCATCATAATCGAAAGAAACTGGTGCCTCAGACTGGAATCGAACCAGTGACACGCGGATTTTCAATCCGCTGCTCTACCAACTGAGCTACCGAGGCATGAATGACGTCACCGCCTTTCATGAGGTGATATATGCCTGCATAAAATGCATTCGTCAACACCTAAAATCATAAAAATATGAAATAAATCAAATACTTAACTAGGAACACGACGCAGAAATCCATCCCCGGAATCGGTATCCGGAGTTCTGTTTCCGCCATCTATTTACGCCTGCCGTTTCTGTGCCGGCCTGGGTCTAAATCGCCGTCGTCTTCGTCGCATTTCCGGAATTCATCCTTCTTGAACGTAAAAAGCCCTGCGGCCCACTCCCGGTTAAGGGAAGGGCCGCAGGGCTTGGTCAGGAGTATGTCGATGGTCTCTAAATCATCGGTTCCGGACACGCACAAGCGGTTGCCTTCCCTGAAGGGAAGCCAAATCTTCTGCGCCGAAATCGAACGACCATGGACATGGGTATCATGTTCTCCTGATGTCTCCTTTCTATCATGCGATCCGGTAATGAACAAGCGGGAGCTTACACCCGAGCCGGAAACGGTAAACGAGCAGTAATCAAGTGTCGGGTCAGCCCCCCCCAATAAGATCCCCGACTCTTCGTGACGGATATTATCCAGGCACCTAAAATGCCCGCATCGACCCGCACTGGCCGGCGACGGATATCATCCATGCACCCTAGCAGATGCAGGTCAATGCGGCCGGAATCGCAGATGCTGGATACGTTCAGACAACAGTCCTTGCAGGCACCTACTTTCTGTTAACCGTTATCTTTCCTCTCCATTGCAAATGATGGTTTCTCCTGTAATCAAAAGACAAATTAGAAAGGAGTAATCATGGCAGAGGAAAAGGCAACGGGAGCCGTCAGTACGGGAACCTTTCGTTTCTCCGGTCGTGATATCGTAAAACATCGTGGGATCGGTCATCATAAGAATATGGTATTGATCGAGGCCATGACAGCGGATGAAACCCGGCTGAAAATGCTGTGCGTTGCGCCCAGGAAATCCTATGCGGAAACCACTGCGGAGAAGTTGCGCCTGGCAAAGTCGCTGAAGCGCATCGACGCCATTTTTTCCAAGATGCGAGCCGTTATTCTGCAGGCGGAGAAGGGTGACAAGTTTACTATCGAAGTGTTCGGTAACGAGGGATACATCCCGGAAAGCCTGAGTGAGGCGATCGCTAATGGCGTGGAAACGTCGGTGCTTCCGGATCGCCTGGACGAGACGACCGGCAAGAAATTCGAATTGCCATGGAATTCTGATCATGTGAAGCGATCGAAATGCGCCGGCATGATCCGCAGCATGGACTGGGCATTTCCAGAGGGTGGACTGCCCGAAGATCCTGACGAGTTCAATGCCTATTACGAAGAGGTCAAGGCCGAATACTGGAAGCAGCGTGCGGCGGGAACTTTCCTGCCGACGGCGCGACAGATCAGCTTCGCCCGCTCAATCAACAGTGTGACAGGGCACCCTTTTGATTTCGACATGAATACGGCGACACGTGAAGAGGTCGGCGACTATATCAGCCGCTACAAGAAAGAGTGGGAAACCAAACGGGCCGGCGCTAAGAAATAGCGCCGGCTACCCCTCAGCTCTTGATAAGTCCCATGGCGAATTCTGAAAAGAATTTAGCGAGTTTCGGCGGGACAGCATTACCCACCATTTTTGCGGCCGGCCCGGTGCGTTCCTCGGGATAGAAAACGTAATCGTCTCTAAAGGATTGCAGGGCGGCCGCTTCCCGGACAGAAATCCCACGATTTTGCTTGATGTCGTAATGGCCAAAGCGACCATTCGAGATCGAGATGCAATTTGTCGTAATCGTTGGCGCGGGCTTGTCTGGATCCATTCTGGTGTAGACGTCTGTGAACGTCTTGTGGCGGCCACCAGTGCGGGCGGCCGCATTTTTATGACAGTCCAACGCCATCTCCCCCCCGTCAATTTCAAAGAGATAGTCATTGGAAGCGCCCGGCTTGGCGTGAGAAATGCGCCGGCGGTTGAGTTCAGACAGCTTGGATGTGCGGTGATTCGGAATGGAGGGGTCGCTATCGCCATCATTCAAGGCAGGATAGTGACCGATGGCATCCCGGACGGTAACAGGAAGAGCGGCAGGGTCAGCCTCAGGCAAGGTAATCCTGGACACCTTCTTGTCAGCGATCATATCTTTGCGAACAGCCACGAGAATGGAACGGCGACGAGCCTGGGCGATGCCGAATTTTTCGGTGGAGACGATCTCGGAGCCGACGACATATCCGATACTCTCGAGAAGAGATTCGAACTCTCCCCAGATGTTGCCCAGGCTGTCTCTACGAGCACCAGCGACGTTTTCGGAAACGACGATTTCGGGTTTGAAGTGTTTGACCATTTCTCCAGCCTGGAGAAGAAGCTTGCGATCGCGTTCGCGGCCGACAGCCCGATCCTTGGATAACGCTTTTCGGGACAATCCAGTGAAGGGCTGACACGGAGCGCAGATGGCGAACATCAGGGGGATACCTGGTTCAGCCTGGGCGCGAGCGCGTTTGATTTCTCTTTTCAGGTCGGAAACGAGCTCGAGCTGTTCGCCGTCCGGATAATCAGATTCGGCGAGAAAAATGTCACGATTGATGAACTGCGCCTTACGCCTGTCCAGGGTCGTATTGACGTTATTTTCGGTGTAGGTGCTCGCGCAGATTTCTTCTTTATCGACGCCACCAATGACATATCCGCCGGCATCGATCATACCGCGGGTAGTGCCGCCGGCACCGCAAAAGAAGTCCACCGCAAGAAATTTTGGCTGGATGACAGGCTCGGTAGTGTGGTCGGGAGAAAACAGGTCGTCAATCATGGGACTCTATGCTCGATTCGTCCTCGAGAGCATAGCAATGGTGATGGAATTCCACAAAGGATTAGCGAAGGAAATCGTTCCGCATCAACAAGAAAAATGGGGCTCTCCGGCTTTTGAGGTTGACGGTTCGGTCTTGCTCATTGTTCAGACAGTGGTTTGACTCACTGCTGGCACCGCTCTAGTGACCCCATGCACCAATCCTTTGGAGGCCCTCCTTCGGGTCGACGAAGATATGGCACATCCAAAACTGGGCACATTATGCTGGGGAGAGGACATCCCCTTCGGAAGAATGAGAAAGGGCAGGTTGAGATTCTTTCTCAACCTGCCCTTTTGCTTAGGCCGCTGGGGAGGTAGCCCAGCCATCACCATCGGTTTCCGCCGGCTTTTCGTCAGGCCGTCGAGCAGCAGGAACCGGCTTGCTCAGGATCGTTGCCTTGGGAGCTGCCCCCTTGTCGAAGGGAGGAGGAACAACGAGGTTGTTGACGTTGCGCGGAATCTTGAGCTTGCGCCCCTCCCGGAAGGCGTTCCAGGCATGAAGGATCAAATAGAGGCGAGAGATGGCACTGGCCTCGAAGCGACCGCCGGCGAGCGCTGCCAGCTTGTTGCGGAGGTCGAGGATGGGGTGTCCCACGCTGAGATTGGCACCAGTAACGAAGCTGTCAAAAAATTCGACAGCGCCTTCGGCATCGATCTCACGGAATACCGTAATCAGGGCCAGCAGGATGGACGGCGGAACCCGGAAAGAACGAAAAGCCGGGTTGCGCGCCAGCAGAGCATCCGTACTGATATTCGGGTACTCGGCAAAGATGTCCAGTAGCTCGGTGAGATTGGGCTTGACGGGGAAGGAAATGAAGCCAACCTCGCGGTAGAGCCAGATCCAGCGCAGGGCGCCCTGGATAGTGCCACCGTAGCTTTCGCCACGCCCCTTGAGGATCATGGAGACAGTCTTCTGCTGACCGACGTCAAAAGTCGGGAAAACATCATCGGATACGTCACGGACGACGATCGTGGTGAAGGGCTTGTTGGCACGAATGCAGGCCATGAGACGGTGCTGTCCATCGAGTAGACGCCCGGAGACGGAAATCTTGATCGCCTGCCCGGTGATCTTCCAACTGTCGTTGAGGATTTCACGAGCATAGGCGGCGATGGTGGCGGCGGACTGGTTGCGATTCCGTCCGAGTCCTTCCTGGAGAGGGCCGTTGTTGAAGAGCATTTCCGCAGCCATTTCAGGCGTGATGGTCTCGATGGAAGCACGAGCCTTGGACTTCTTGGCCTGGGCACGGTATTCGGCCTGGCGATCGTTGCCGACGGTGCTGGAATCGTTGTTCACGATGTAGTCCTTGAACATACCGCGCGGCAGACCGTTGAGGAAAGCAGGTTCCTCCGTTGCATCGTAGCGGAGGCGGCGGAGCGTGCCGCTGGTTCGCCAGACATTCCACGTCTTGGTAAAATAGGTGACGCGGACATAGCGGGTCTTGGAACTGCCGGACTTGCCGGAGGTGACCAGATCTTCGTTCACGCCTCGCAGGCCAGTGGCCAGGACGCTAAGGATGGTCTTGCGCTGATCAGCCGGATTGGAGAGCGCCTCGATGAGCTGGGTGATGAAGGAATTGGCCTGAGCGACGTCGATCCGACGGATCAGGTAGACAAGCGCAAACAGATCGGAAGGGGTGAAATATTCGAGCAGCGGAGAATTCGAGAATTCGCGGATCGTCTCGCCGATATCGGGGAAATCCTGGATGACGCGCAGGAGGTTCCAGTGGGTGACGATCTGCTGGCTGGGCAAGCCGGTATGGGCGATATCGACGACACTGGCGGCGGCAGCGGTCAGTGTGCGAGCGGCGTCGTAACCGGCGACGTGAGCCACGTCCTTGGAAGTGCGGCGCTTGTGCTGGTCGATATAATCGATGGAATCACTGTCGATGCCGCGAACGACCAAAGTGGGGAAAGAAACATTGTGGAAAGCTGCGGCGGCGATACGCTTGTGACCGTCGACGAGACGCCCGCTAGTGTTGAAGATGATGGAGTCGCCATTGACAGGCCAGCGGCCGGCCGACATGTCGGTGGCGTAAGACTTGACCTGCTTGAGGCGGCGATGCTGGAAATCGCTCATGCTGATGTTGTTTTCGGCGGCGATCTTTCGGGCAACCTCAGGGGTGATGATATCGAATTCCATGGTGATGGGCACGTAAACTCTCCTTTTTTGCCAGCTTTGGGCATTCGCTTATGCATTGCATGGGTTAGAGCCATATCGCAATGCCATGAGCCATATCTGGTTAATAAAACGTGTGTACATGAGGAGGAGATTAGAAGGTTTCGTTATGAGGCGCGGTTGTTTTCATAGTTTTTCGAATTTTGATCAAGGTTAGGTGATTTTGAACGCACATTGTCCGAAAATCATGTATGTTTCCGAGAAAACGTTCCTCAAGAGGCATATAGATGCGAATTGTTTCTCTGGCAGTGTTTTTCGCGGTTCTTATTCCCTCTGCGTACGCGGATGATGAGCAGTTTTTCAGATCTTACATTGATGTCCCGCTTTTATTTACGGGTAGCTCCAGCACACAGGAGATCATGCCGACAATATCACCGATTAGTGATCTGGAAGCTATTGTCGATACTCCCTTCGATTTCACGCCAACTCTTACTGCCGGGAATGGTCAGATCACCTGGAACGTGGAGCCTGCCTTTCCTGTAGCGAGCGGATTGGGTCTTTCTCCAGGGAATGGTCGTATCACAGGGACACCATCGACAGCGGGCTATTATGGCACCTTCCAAATCTCGGCTTCCAACTCCGCAGGAGTTGGTGAGGAAACGTTCGAGTTAATGGTCTATTCTCGATTGACTGCGGCATCAACGAACATTGTCGTCGATGCCGGTGCAATAGACGTTGATTTGGGGCTGACGGGAGGGAAGGCGCCATATTCGGTCGAATGGGCGAGTGATGGGTCCGATCCGCCGGAGTGGCTCCAATTGCTGGAAAATGGGAAATTGGCGGGTCTTGCAGAGGAAGGCACGTACTCTGGGTTAAAAGTTACCGTAGGCGACGCCTTGGCGCAGGTTGTCGTCAGAGCCTTTGACCTGATTGTTGAGCCAGCTATGAGTGTGGTTGGTTGGGGGTATAACAATGGAGGAAGCCTCGGAACCGGTGACGCAGTGACAATCAAACGTTCGCCGGTTCCTTTATTGGGAATGAGCGGTTTCGAGACGATCTCGAGCAGGCTTTCGCATGCTTGTGGGATGAGGAATGAGAATGTTTACTGCTGGGGGAATAATTTTTATGGCCAGTTGGGACTTGGGGATACAACAGAGCGCTTGACGCCAACTTTGGTTGGAAGCGGGTACTCCATGATCGCTGCCAGCGCGGGCTTCACTTGCGGGTTAAAGGATGGAGATGTTTATTGTTGGGGTGATAACGCCAAGAAACAACTGGGATTAAATGGGATAAGCCAGACCCCGTTGCCCACGCAGGTCCCTTCGGGGGGCACCATATTCATAGGGGTGACGGCAAGCAACTATAATGTTTGCGCTTGGACGGCATCATTACAGTATTGGTGCTGGGGTGAGAATGCTTATGGTCAGTTGCCGAGCGCAACGGCCTCCTTTGCAACGCCAACGCATTTAGCCACCTTGGATGGGTATGATCGCCTCGTTATCGGCGAGTATCATGGCTGCGGTATTAAATCGGGAACTGTATATTGCTGGAGCAAGACGAATAGTTGGGGACAACTCGGAAGCGGTTCCAAGGGAACGGGGAGCCTCACACCAAAATCTCTGGGATCTGGATGGACGTGGGTGGATGTCGGGAGCACGTTCTCTTGTGGCCGGCAGTCAGGTGTCGTCAAATGCTGGGGAGATAACGCCTATGGAGAGTTTGGAAATGGAAACCAGGGTACCAACAGTCCTACTCCTTTCACTCTGTCCATGCACAATCAGTATGATTATCTAGGATTAGGAGCGTATTTTATGTGCGGCTTGAAGGACGGAGCTGCATATTGTTGGGGAGCAAACCATGAAGGGTATGTCGGCAATGGGGGCACGACGGGTACGTTCTCTACACCTCAGTTGGTGGCAGGAGGGCATATGTTTGATCGCTTGTTCGTAACTCGAAATAATACTTATGGAATCCTGCGGCCATAGTGTCATTGCAAAAAATAAGTGAGCAAATGTAAGTTTTGTGGGGTCAAGAGGTGTTTGCATGGACAGCACTCAGGTGTCGCGTCTCAACCTGAGTGCTGTAGAACGAATAAAAACACACTGAACCTTTTTTCGATCAAGCAATCATTGATTTTCGCCTTCGATATAGGAATACTCTATGGATTCCTACCAAGATTTAAAGGTGCAGGATTGCGATCGACTCCAAAGATTTCCAGTGCGTTTTCATTTTTGATTTTGTGCCTTCTTGGCACCTCCGCAATTACTGCGGAAGATGTATTCAGGGCGTCGGCCTCAACCGGCGTCACATTCAAAACGGGATGAGCTATCGATAACGAGGGCACTCCTGGAGATAGTGAAAACCCTGGGGACGATGATGAGATCGTGGTTCCGAGCGTCGAACTCCTGTCACTGGGATTCGATTCAGCCGAGCTCGAGGTCTTCCATGGTTTTGATTTCAGCGATGCTCTGGTGGTGACGGGAGCGCCAGCCGGATCAGCAGATGTGTCGTTGGCCGCCGGAAGCCTCTTGCCAGGCGGCATGGGGTTTGCCTGGCCTCGATTGGAGGGAGTTCCTGATCAGGTTGGGACGTTCCCTATTGTGTTGAAGGCCGCCTTGGGTGAAGTAGAGGCAACGAGAACTTTTGAAATCTCGGTTGAAGACACGACGCCGCCGGCATGGGCAACGCCTGAGATTTTGCCGGAGAAGTACGTAGGCGGCTCTCTTTCAGAGCTTATCCAGGCCACGGATCCGAGCGGCCCGATAAGTTACGAGCTTATGGAAAGTGACGCCGGTTGGGTGTCGCTCAACACGTCTACGACTCGGCTTACCGGTAATCCGACGGCGCCAGGGGAATATGGTGTTCGGGTTCGAGCGACCGATGCGTATGATAACTGGTCGGAGCGCACCTTCCAGGTCGTAGTTGCCGTAGACACCGAGGCGCCTGTATGGACAACGGAGCCGCTGCTCGCCGCTGGCACCGTAGGCACCAGCTACAGCAGCCCCAGGGTTACCGCCACGGACAATAGTGGCGGCGCTGTAACGTTCTCCGCGCCGAATGGTATGCCCACGGGGTTCTCGTTTACCAGTTCACGCATTAGCGGCGTTCCGACCTCAGCTGGTTCTGTAGAGATTCTTCTCAGGGCTACGGATCCGAGTGGCAATTATTCCGATAGGACGTTCGTTATTAACGTGGCCGCGGTGAGCTGCCTGACAGGTCCGGTTGGAACTGTTTGCGAAGACGGCGCAATTTATGTGGGAACGAGTAGTGGGCGGGTGTATGTCGCTCCAAGTGATGAGCCTGGCACTTACCAGTGGTCATTGACCAATACTAGTACGGTGAGCTCATCCAGCATCAGCAACGGAAAGACAGGCACGGATGCCATGGTCGCAAAAGGTGGCCATCCTGCCGCGGAGGCGTGCCGGGCAAGAGGTGAGCAGTGGTATCTGCCTGCCAGGGATGAGGCGGCTCTCTTTGCTAACAAGGGATCGATGATCGGCGGTTTTTTCCCAGTCGGATTATTGAACCGCCACCAAATCCTCGGATGGAACTGCCGGTGGGGTATCATTCTCCACGGCAATTTATTATGCCCCTCCCAATGGTGGGTCTAACGTGCCGGTTATCGCCCCGAATGGAGTGCGTTGCGTCAGACGCTGATCCGAGTGAGTGACACGAAAAGCAAAAGGGGCGCGGTAACATTTACCGCGCCCTTTTTTTTTGATCCTGGAAGAAAAATGTTCAGGACACCCTGGAGAGTCCCTCGATCTCAGGAACCGGCTCCTTGCGGGTGACGGTAAGGGCTTTCACGGTTTCACCGTTGATCCAGTGGTTCCACGCCTTGATGATCAAGACCACGCGTTGGTGCTCAGGAACCAGTCCTCGCTTCTTGCTGGCGCGGTCACTCAACTCATTGCTGAGCACCAGGATGGGATGATCAGGTCCCATATTTTCCAGGTCGGAGAGTTCCTTGAAAAATTGCGCCGCCTTAATCGGGTCAACGCGTGAAAACAGATATTGGAAAGCGATAGCCAGGTAGCGGTTCAGCTTCTTCTTGTTTCGGTTCGATCCGGATGCGTAATCGATGATATCAGGGTGGCGATCCCACATATCGAGCATTTCGCTGTTGGTGATGATATCACCCCGGCCGACCGAACCCTGCTCAATCCGCCAGATGGCGCGCAAAGCCGCCTGGATCTCATTATAGTTACGGATATCGTCTTCGCGCAGATGATCGGCAAATGGCCTGCTCGCGCCGATATCAAGGGTAAAGAAGACCTCAGGGTCGAGACCGGTCACCACCAGCAGAGGAATGGCGACACCGCTACGCAGGATCGCCGAGAGGCGATGCTGCCCGTCGAGAAGCTGACCGGTATAATCGAATTTAATGGTCTGCCCGTTGATCGCCCAACGCTGGTTATAGATATCGCGAGAAAGTGCGTCAACGCGCTTATCGTCGATCGGGCGATTGCGAGCTCGTCCATTTATGATAGGCCCATTGTGCTCGAGCCGTGTCTTTGCCCATTCGGGATCAGCGGGCTTGACGTAGATATTAGCCTTGGAAGCAGCGAGACGTTCTCGATAGAAGGTCTCTGTATCCATATCCTCGGGAATGACGACCTGGTTGGCGGTAGGTGCCTCGATTGATGACCGGTAGTTGGAGAAGACATTTTCGGCCAGGCCGATCATCATCTCGTCGTCTCCGTCGATGCTGAATTTGCGGCCGGCATGAACGGCATTCCAGGCACGCACGAGGATCTGCCCGGTATCGGGACGAGTGGCGTCCTTGGTGTCAAGGGTGAAGAGCTCGGCTGCGGCCTTCAGAATAGGGCTGTCCGCTTTGCCGTTCAGAGCTTTTTCCATGCCTTCGAAGAAGCCTTCGGCCAGAGCGAGATCGATGGATTCAGCCAAAAAACGGAAAGCACTGGCTACGCCGATGCCGGCGTGACGCGAAAGCTGGGTGCGCCTTGACGCTTCGACGGCATCTGAAATACCAGGATGATCGGCCAGAAAGAGCTCGGCAGCGGCCGAGGTCAGGGCATGCTTGGATTTGGCGCGGCCGCTGGCGGCAATGGAGGTGGCCACTGTGATAGCGGTTGCAACAGGACCGGGGGCGTCCGCGCCCTTGATATACAGGCGTTGAGAAGTCGTACGCTTGATATGTGTGTCGACGGTATGCCTGATCGACTCATTCACATTGAGAACAAGGAAAGATGGGAAGCAGGTGCGAAACGTTACCGCGGCAAGCAGGCGCAGCACGCCGTCGATGACACGACCGTTTGCGCTGATGATGATGGGAGCTCCATTGATCAGCCAGCGACCGGAAACCATGGCCTTACCGTAAGCCATGACGTAATCGCGTTCACGAGGTGACAAGGCGTCGAAAGAAAGGCCATTGGCTTCACAGATGCTTGCCGCGTATTCCAGCGTGATCAGGGTGAGATGGCATTCGAGCTCGGTCTTGGCGAGTTCAGTGAGCCGTTGGGCGCGGGTAATGGTGTCGGTGTTCATGGTTTCCTCAATTGAAAGTGTATTCGATATGGCCATCAAGCCTGCTTCCGGGTGCCTGAGCCATTCCGGAGATCGAGTTGGGGCAGAACAAGCCTGGAGCGTTTAGCCCGTTTCGGAATCTTCGGCGGCGGCGGATTGGTGGGGATGCTGAATGGTTCCGGCGCAGTCATGGAATGGATGTCCTTGAGTTTTGGAAGCCGCAGGGCACCCCCGGAAGAATAGGCATTCCACCCCATGCAGATCGCATGGATGCGGGGCCATGGGCTGCCTTTGGCGTCGCCTTCGGTAGGCCGGGTGTTGTCAAGGAATTGGCGTAGTGTGTAAACGGGTTGCCCTTTGCTCAGATAGGCACCGACAAGCAGGGAATCGAAGAACGCGATTGCGGTATCCGGAGAGGCACGGTGCATGATGGTGAAGACCGCCGTCAGAAGATCAGCCGGCAGGTCGAACCGCTTCCGGAACCCGTTAGCCACGATAGCTGCGACTTCATCCACATTAGGCCAGGAAGAGCGCAGCCGTTCAAACTGCGCGGCGCTCAGGTTGGTGGTCTTGGTGGCACCAAGGCCAAAGCGCTCGTAAATGTAGAGGTGACGCAGGGCGTTCTGGATGGCCTGGGCGTTTTGCGAACCTTCCTGGGAAAGGATGCGCGAGAAGGTGCGGTTGGGGGCGATGTCGTAGGTATAGAACACCTCGTCGTCCAACCCTTCAACCACCAGGGTCTCAAAGGAAGTTTGGGACTGGATGCATGCGCGCAGGCGATGTTGGCCGTCGAGTAGCCGGCCGGATTTGGATATCTTGATGGATTCTCCGGTAAGGAACCAGGCGTCAGCCCCCATTTCCGCAGCATAGGAATCAATTTGTGTCGGCGAAGTCTTGCGATTACGCCCACGATTATCCGCCCCTCCGAAAAGGTCTTCCTTTTGTCGTGGCGTCATCAACCCCTTGATCTTGGGGCCATTGTTCCTAAGAAGTTCTGCGGCTCGCGTGGGCGTGATGACCTGGATGGAGAACCGGATGCGATGGGTAAGTTCGGTCAGAATAACAGGATCGATGCGCCCATCCCAGGCGTCGGCAGGGCGAGTGGAAATAGCATATACATCGAAGGCATGGGTTGGGAGGCCGTGGAGACGCTCCGCTGTGGCCAGGGCGACAACGGGTTGATCCTTGAGAGGCTTGAGGGGGCTGTTGGTGCGTTCGGCATTCCAGGCTTTGATGAAGTAGGAAGCAAGCTTGTAGCGGATCGTGGAATGGCCGGGTTTGATATTTTTTTTGATGCACTCCCGCTGGGTCTCGAGCAGGGCATTGCCAAAATGGGTGGCGGGACGCATTGGCTGGGGAATATTGGTGACGAGAGCGCTTTCAATGTGCTTGATAAAGCGATCTGATCCCGCCTTGTCAATGAGCCGGGTAAGAAAGGTCAGGGCTCTCAGGTCCGCAGGTGACATGAGCTTGTTCTTGATGATCAAAGAGTTTTTCGTCTCGAGCAGAACGTCCTGGATCCCAGGATTGTCGATGGAAAATCTCAGGGAGGAGCCATTCCGGAATGCCATTTGCGAAGGCAGACCCGTGCGGGCGATATCAATGATTGAGGCAGCCATCGCAGCGAGTTCCTTGTGGTTATCGAAACCGGCTGCGGCCGCGGCATCGGCCTCGCTGCGGGGACGCTGTTGATCGATGCGGTTATAGGCATCGGGGCTGGCATTGCGCACCACCAGCGTGATGAATTCAACACCTGCCTCAGCGCAGGCGAGCAGGCGCTTGCGGCCATTGATCAGGACACCATTGACGTCAAAGATGATGGCATCGCCATTGAAGAGCCAGCCATTCACACTCATGTCGGCCAGATAGAGATTGATGGCCTCTTTCTCCCGCCCCTTGAACTGCTTGCGCCTGATCCCGTTGCGCTCCAGAATATCCAGCGCTTTGGCAGGCGTCATGATTTCGATGGTGATGTCTCTGGTCTGCATGTCGATCTCGTTGGGAGAGCTAGGCAATATCGGAAAAGGGGGGTGAATGATCGAACCGGGAGCGACCAGTTCGCCCCCGGTTCAGCCCGGCGAAGACAGGAGAAACCTCCGCCGGGAATTGGCTTACTTCTCTGGGGGGATCAACCAGTCGTCGTCGAGATCCCGGAGTGGACGAGAAGTCCCCTGAGTTGGCGTCGGAGCAGGATCGATAGCCTGAACCGAAATGATCGGGCTTTCAGCTTCAGGAGGTCGATTGAGCCCCAGGGTGGGCGCAGCCGGCCGATCGAACGGAGCCGGCATGTCCAGCGCGTTGATCGCTTTGATCTCCTTGGCCAGACGAATACGCTTGCGGCCGGCAAGGAAAGGCACCCAGGCATGACAGATCAACTTGGTGCGCGAAACCGTGGTGAGCGTGATGCGCTTGTTGCGGTTGCTCCAGTTATTCAGCCGCATCAGGGAATCCCGCAGCGCCCAGATCGGCGTATCCGTATCGATCTGGGCGCCAGTCTCGAGGCCATAGAAGAATTCAGTGGCCTTTTCAGGATTGATTTCGTGGAAAATATACATCAACGCCGCTGTTGCAGCGTGAGCGATGTTAAGGGTTTTAAACCCGGTGCTGCTGGAGGCGCGGATATGATGACGCAGATCCGGGCAGGCTTCGTACAACTCGAGCACTTCCGAAAGCGTGGGCTTGTACCCCTTGGGATTGGCAAGACCAGTTTCACGATAATGCCAGATCACCTTGAGAGCACTCTGCATGCGAGCAGCAGAGGGTTCGCCGCGGCTGGTGAGGATATTCGAGAGCGTGTGCTGGTGGGCGACGTCGAAGGTGCTGAAGATATCATCGGGAAGGTTGCGAACGACGACGATTTCGATCGGCATCTTGCTATCGATGACAGCCTGGAGCCGGTGCTGTCCGTCCAGCAGCCGGCCGCTGGCAGAAATCTTGATCGACTGCCCGGTGACCATCCAGCGACGATTGACGATATCTCGAGAATAGGCGGCAACATCAGCCCTGGAAATCTGGCGGTTACGAGCCATCCCATCATGTAGCGGACCGTTGGCTTCCATGATCTCGGAAGCAATTTCAGGAGTAATGATCTCGACCGCGGCTTCAGGGAAGTCAGTTTCGAGGCGTTGCAGATAGGCGTCCGCCAGATCTCCCTCGACGGCAGGTTCGTTCCCGGGCAGATAGGCGTTGAACAAATCATCCGGCAGACCGTTGATACGCGGTGGGGTTTCATTGTTATTGAAGTCGTGTCGCAGGTGGATGAAACGCGTTCCGGCGCGCATCGCGTTCCAGGTCTTGATGGTATAGATGACCTGGGCGTAGCGGGAGCGTGTGCTGCCACGCGCGCCGCCGGCTTCAAAAGCGGCATTCAGCGAGAGCAGGGACGCGGCAAGCGACTGCAGGGGAACCTTGCTGTTGATAATGCGATTCCGTACGGCATCTTCCAGGCCATCGAAGAAAGCCTTGGACTCGTCGGGATCGACGATGCTGGTGAGGTAGCTCAGCGCCGCGAAGTCGGAAGGAGAGTAATACTTGCGCAGGGGACTGGCGGCAGCCTTCTCACGGAATTCCTGGATTTCCGGGCGATCACGAGCCAGGCGAAGCAGGCTACCATGCGAAATGATGGATTGCGAGGGAAGGCCACGCAAGGCGATGTCGGTCACAGCGGCGATCGTCGAAGCGAAATTGGCAGCATCATCGAAGCCGGCAGCATGAATGACGTCCTTGGCCGAGCGCCGCTTATGCTGATCGATGAATTCAGCGGCGGCCGGATCGACGCCAAGCACGATCATGGTGGGGAAAGAAGCATTGTTTCGAGCAGCAGCCAGAAGACGCTTACGTCCATCAATAAGACGGCCATTACTGTCGAAGATGATGGCATCACCATTGATCTGCCAGCGCAATCCAAGCATGTCGCTGCCATACTGGATCATGGCCTTGGTAGGACGGTGGTGGAACTTGATGTCCTCGAGGCCTTCACGGGCGACAATTTCTCGCGCTTCCTTCGAGGTGATGATATCGAATTCGATAGTAATGCCCATAATTTTCTCTCCTTGCATGGGAAGCAACCCGCATCAACGAATCGCCCTGGTTTCCCTGTGATAGCGTTGGCATTTCAAAAAGGATGTCGCAACGGCCTGGAAGTATGACGGTTAACGGAATCTATCCATACAAGGCCACCGCACCCGGAAGCAGATGACCTTGCCTTTCTTTCTGTATTCATATATGTGGCAACGAAAGTTATAACGTAAGGTGTGTAATGACTACTCTCAAAGTTCGAAAGATCGGTAACTCCCTTGGGGTCACCATTCCTCAGGACGTGGCGTCCCATCTCAAAGTTTCTGAAGGCGACAACCTGTTCCTGACCGAAGCGCCAGGCGGATATCTCATCACGCCTTATGATCCGGAATTTGGAAATCAGATGGAATCCGCCCGCGCCATCATGAAGCGCCGTCGTAATGTTCTGCGTGAGCTTGCAAAATGATGTCGGTATGGTTGCTTAAATCCGTTCTGTTGGCGGTTCATGCCGAACAGCTTTCCGAGCATGGCGGTCTGCCCGGCACGCGTGACGAAGCCAGGATCGACGCGGCGCTGGATCGCCCTCAGAACCTGCTGGCCTATGGCTCACCGGATCTGTTCGATCTGGCTGCAGCCTATGGGTTTGGTATTTCCAGGGGGCACGCTTTCATCGACGGAAACAAGCGCACCTCATTTGTTGCCGTCGAATTGTTCCTGATGCTCAATGGCGTTGAACTTGTTGCCAGCAACGCTGAGTGCGTGATGAAGTGGCTGTCACTGGCGGACGGTTCCCTCTCGGAGACCGCTCTGGCGGAATGGCTGCGCACTCACGCCAAAACATCAATTCCCGCAGCTTAGTGAAGTACAGACTCCACTTCACACTTCCAGGCGGATACTGTCTGAACAATATCCGCCTGGAATATCCAAAACCTCTATCTCATGACCGGAGCGCTTGAGGAATCCCCCTCGGGCACATCCTGTACAGAACAAGAATCGCTGGCTTCAACCTGATCAACCACAGATTCGGCGTAACCAGGCACGTTAACGAGAACGCGTTTGATGACCGCGGTGGCCTCGTCCAGATCCGCATCAGTGAATTCGGAAAGAGGGCGATCGATTTCTCCTTCGCCCTCTTCACCCCAGAAACCGGTGTAATACCTGAGGTCACTTTCATCACAATGAGTGTCGCTGCCATATTTGGCGATGGAGCACCAGCCAATCATCTCCTCATAAAGGGTGTCGCGGTGCCGTTTGCCCCGGATATCCCAAAAATTACCCTCGTTATCGAGGCAGAGCACATGAACGACTGATGGAATAGTGTCATATTCGTCCTCATCACTGCTCCAATAAGCTTCTCCATGATCGAGAACGACATGCATACTCCAGCCGGTAAGGCGAGATAACGCGATCGCCAGAACATGACATTCGCCATAGCAGTATTGCTCGATTTCCGCGGGGCTGGCCGATGAGGCCACAAGAGAGGGATTATGCCAGCCCTGTTCATATTCTTGCATGTGCGAGACCCTTTGTGTTCACTATAATCTGGGCAAAGGGAGAGAATGGAACAAGTGTTCTGCTTCATTTGGATTTATGGTGTTTTTGAGTATTAATTCTGGATTCCTATTGATTTCTTGTTTTCGGTAAGGAATTTTATAGCCGCCGAAAGCAGGAGATATCGATGCGTTTGCCTTCCTTATGCATTTCAGCCCTTATAATGGTGTTGGCCATGGGTAGCGCTATTGCTGAAGATGGAGGCGTGTTTCGCCTGCAATTAAAGGAACCTATTCTTTTCACGGGGGAACACGGGGAAACTCCAGAGCCAGGAAGTAATGGAGGTATCGTATTTTCTATTCCAGAGGCGGTTAATGGTCGAATTGATGGAAGGTTGGACGGGGCACTGTCTGTTCGTATCGAGGTTCATGGTCTTGAAGCGGAGCAAATAGTTGCCATTGCCAGTCTGCCGCCAGGAGCGCTTTGGTTGGAGGACGAGAATGCCTATGGCAGCGGATGGCTGAATTGGCCATCCGCCGCGATCGGTGCCTGGCATCCAGTCATTGAGGTTCGTGACGGGGATGAAAATTTGCTGGCATCCGCCAATATAGACCTGCTCGTACACCCGCCGTTGACGGCATCGGTTTCTGCAACGAGCTATGAGGTCGAAATCGGCGATGAATTGTCCATCCCAGCAACCGCGGTCAATCTTATTGGAGAAGCTGTTTGGTCCAGCCAGCCGGCAACATTGCCAGAATGGCTGACGATGAACGCCCAGGATGGTATAGTCTCGGTCGACACGTCTGAAGCGAATACTATTGGTACGGTCTCTCTGACAGCAACTGATCAGTTTGATTACGAAACAGCCACCACGTTGCCGTTTTCAGTCACGGTTAATGGTCGGCAGACGGGGTATTGGGTGTCGCTGTTAGGGGCAGTCAACAGTGACAATGGAGTCTCCCTGGCTGTTTCGGGCGATTCCATACTTGTTGCAGGAGATAGTTATGCCCCAGGGCTAGGTGGAACAGATATCCTTCTCGCAAAATATGAAACGAGTGGAAAACTGCAATGGAAAAAGGGCTGGGGAACCTCTAAGGCAGATAGTGGGCAGGGCGTAGCCATCGGTGGCGATGGATCGGTTTTTCTGACGGGTCATGTCGCAAAGCAGGGAACATCAGAAAACTCCTTCTTCGTGTCGGGTCATGATGCAAATGGAATCATGGCTTGGAAAAACTCATTCGGTAATGTGGGCTATGAATACAGCAATGGGATCGTAGTAAATTCCAATGGAGCGTTGCGGGCAGTAGGGCAGAGCGTCACGGGTGGGCGTGGTAATTATGACATCATGACCGTTGCTTATACGCAATCTGGAGGCGTAGCCTGGCGAGCATCACTGGGCGGAACCGCAGATGATCGAGGCTATAAGATAGCGGCCGCAGCCAGTGGTGCGGTTGTTGTGACGGGTTATACGCGAAGCGTAAGTGTTGGCGGATTAGATATTATTCTGGCGAAATATGCTGAGGATGGTACTCGCCTTTGGCATGCCGTATTAGGTGGTTCTCAGAACGATTATGGAGAAGATGTCGCTGTCGCATCGGATGGGTCCATTTATGTCGCTGGAACCAGCGATAGTAATTCCGTGCTGGCAAAATATGATGCCGATGGGAATATGCTTTGGTACAAAGGACTTGTGAACGCAGCATTCAAAGGGGTGGCTGTTGGTGGAGACGGTATTTACGTCGTGGGCGAAACTGGAGCTTTTGGAGCGGGCGGCCTGGATGTGCTCGTCGCCAAATACAACGCTCAAGGGGATTTGCTATGGCAGAAAACCCTTGGGGGAGCCGGGAATGATAGGGGAACAAAGATAGAGGTCGGTCAGGACGGAGCGATCTATATAGTGGGCTCCATGGTATCTGGTGGAGCCACTGGGTACGATGTGATGTTGGCCAGATTACCTATGGATGACATCGGTGCCCTTGAGGCAGGCGGGCTAAAGTGGATGAATGCTAATCACGCCAATTTGCCGACTGTCTTGACCCCAAACAGGAATCCCGCAGGTATCACGAATACTCCAAGTCCGGCGGGTCTCGTCGATACTACGGCGTTGACCACATTGACTGAAGGGGATGTGGATGGGATGTCTGATACATGGATTGACTTCAGGGAATAATCGGTCATTGAAGCTATTCCTTATATCAGTGCGACAAAAGGCTTTGAGATGTGGGAGGCGCTGCATCCGCTTCGGAAAGGGAAGGCACCTCCCCGGCCGTGTGCTCGAGCTCGATCAAGGCGGCGCATAAAAGATGGCCGGCCAATTGCTTTGATGCCAAGTCCTAGCTCTACTTGATCGAGCGGCAGAGCTCTCAATGGTCAAGATTACTGCTGCCATGCGAGAAGGTTCTTAGGCGATCCCAGGTGACGCAATCCGTCGGTGGACGCACCGGCGTACATCGCCGTGCAGCAAGAGATTAACGAAGGGATAGCTCTGCAGCCGGCTGCCCGAACATATGGTCAGGATCGAAGCGAGCAAGAGAACCGCGGCCATCCTGGAGGTGGCAGCTGCAGAGCCTGGATACGATGTCGCGGGCTTGATCATATCGATATCCTGATGAAGTGATCCCAATGGGAGGCATGGATCAAAAGTGGTGTCGAATGAATATTAACGGCAGCAAAACAAGGAATACCTCGAGATCTGTAGGAAATGGCAAAGGTGTGGTGCCTTGCATTTTGATGCGTAATCTAATTATTATGCTATCATAATAATCCTGATCCTGGGGTGTTTCATGCGTGCGGTTGCAACGGTTTTGGGCTTTGGTTTGCTCTTTGCAGTCTCCCCAGGAACGCTGGGTGATGATGCTTGGTATCGGCTGGATTTACAGACGCCAATTCTGTTTTCGAACGGGGATAGTCAGCCCACTCCCGGGAGCAACAACGATATCGAGATTACCGCAGCGGCATCTGCCAGCGGACGTGTTTATGGAGACCTGCAGGTTGATGTCGGGATCAACGGCATTGACGCCACCTACGTCGTAAGCGTCACTGGTCTTCCGGGCGCGAGTTGGGTGTCCACCGGGATTGGTCAGGGACACATTTCGTATCCGTCAGCGGCGCAGGGCACGTATAGCGTCACTCTTGAGGTTCGGAATGCTGGTGGTGACCTGGTGGCCAGCCAGAGTATTGGCATTGAGATTTATCCGCCGCTGACTGCATCGGTTCCGCAGTCGAGTTATGCTGTTTCTGTTGGCGATGCGCTCGAGATCACGCCATCTGTCGCTAATCTGATCACGGCCGACGCCGTGCAATGGGGTGGCAGTCTGCCATCCTGGATGAGCCTGGACACTTCAGACGGCACCGTCAGCGTCGACACCTCAATGGCGCGCTCTGCTGACAATCTCATTCTTACTGCCGTCGACCAGACCGATTTCAAGGATGCCAGTACTAATCCATTCTCGGTGGCGGTGGCCGGGGCATGCGAGCCATGGGTCGCCAGGGCAGCGCTTGAGCAGGGGTATTGGCATTCTATCACCTATGGAGGTGGTCAATTCGTCGCCGTAGCATTCAGTGGTGCCCGTCGGATCATGACGTCGGCAGATGGAATCGTCTGGACGACTAGAGTAGCACCGGAACAGAACTATTGGTGGTCGGTCACCTATGGCGATGGCCTGTTTGTTGCTGTAGCAATTACCGGGACAAACAGGATTATGACCTCACCAGATGGGGTTAACTGGACGACCCAAGCAGCACCTGAACAGAATAGTTGGCATTCTGTCACCTATGGCAACGGGCTATTTGTTGCTGTAGCAGAATCAGGCGAGAACCGAGTTATGACCTCACCAGATGGGGTTAACTGGACACCTCAAGCAGCACCTGAACAGAATCGTTGGCATTCCGTCACCTATGGTAATGGGCTATTTGTTGCTGTAGCAGAATCAGGCGAGAACCGAGTTATGACCTCACCAGATGGGGTTAACTGGACACCTCAAGCAGCACCTGGGGAAAGCCTTTGGCAATCCGTAACCTACGGCCACGGAAAGTTCGTCGCCGTAGCCAACGCCGGCACCAGTCGGGTTATGACTTCCCTGGATGGGGCGACTTGGACTATTCAGACAACTCCAGGACAAAATCAGTGGCTATCAGTTGCCTATGGCGGGGGAAATTTTGTCGCCGTAGGTAACTACGGAGACACAAATAAGAGCATGACGTCAACAGATGGAATCATGTGGAGTCCTAAACCTGCTCCAGAATTGGGGGCGGTAGCTTATGGTAACGGCAGTTTTGTGGCTGTTTCCGGCAGTGGAGTTATTATGACATCCAGTTGCAGCTAGGGATACGGTTGGTCAGGGAATGATTATATCGTGGCTAGGCAATACGTATAGCGCACACCAGCATTATATCACCGAGTGACCTAAGCACACAGCCTTCAAGTGTAAGATTGAATACCGTGGCCACAAGAAACAGCAAGGTCATCCGTTCCATGCGCATCCAGCACTTCCGACGCCAGGATGGAAGATGTATTTATTGCGGTGACCTCATGTGGGAACCGACGCTTGAGACCTTTCAGGCTTTGGCAGCACACTTCGTGAAACAGGGCTCTGGTTCTACCAGAGCCCTGTTTTTGTGGCCTCCAGAAGACAATGAGGGCGAAATCGCCCCAGGATTCTCGGATGGATGGTATACTGAGTGGTTCTGTGCAACATAAGTTTAATCTGGGAAAATTCGCCGCGGTTCGTCATAGGTGGAGCAAGCGCGGTCATGTCATGTCGGCATGATTGAGAATACGAAGGAAGGGGTGAGTGAAAATTCGTCAATCAATGGTTTCTGGTTTTCATCTTTTTCTCTTATCAATTGACGGACAATGAAAGGACGAGCCATGAGCAACGGAATCGCGAACAAATATGGATCATATCTGCATGCGGATGGAGCCAAGCGCACCAAGAAGCACGGAGATAGGACCTTCACGGTTCTGATCGCTGGAGCTTATGACGCCGGCATTGTCGGGCCGGAGCATAACGGAATCGTCGTTATCGACGAGGACAACAGAAACATCGTACTCGACCAGCATTGTCAGGAAAGCAGCGGCTATTTCGGACCAAGCCCCCGTCAGCTCGCGGAGCTCGACCGGGTCATGCAGATGGAATGGAAAGAGTTCGCCGCCTTTATCAAAAGCAATTCAAGATATCGCCAGGGTAGCGTCCCGGACATCGATATGAATGTGCCGGATCCAGTCGTGGAAATTGAAGATCGCGTGATCTATCCCAAAGAAGGGCGCGAAGAAACAGGCCCCTATATGGAGGCGCTCGAGGGGCGAAAAGAAATCATCGAATACCTTACTAACCATCAGATGCATCAGCTGGATGGCCCATATTCACGTTACTGCCTGGCCTGGAATATTAAGGTGTCAGGGAGTTTCGACACTTCAGGCAAAAATGCCGGCGAGGAATTTGATCCAGATCCCGCCTTTGATGCACGTTGGGAAGAATATGTGCAAACGGACGGAGATCTGTTCTGGGAATTGGCAGATAGCGCAACACGTCATTTCACGGATAAAGAATACACACTTTATCCAGGGATCAACCAGGGAGCATATGATTTCGCCAAAACCGGTCGGAGCGGAGGTTGGCTGATTCTGACCGAGTTCGATGGCTTGAAAGTCAATCGCCTGAGTTGGGAGAGCATGAGCGAATTTGAGGATTGGCTTCAAGATCTAACAGACGAACGCCTCGTCCATCTGTACCGTCTTGTCAATCAACTGGATTACGATCTCAGTAAAGACCGGATCAATGAAGAGATGGCATATCAGTACGCTTTCGCTCGTGAAAATAAAGAAGAAGAGTGGGCGCAGGAGCAGCGGCCGGCGGCTGGATGAGTTTAATGCTGGACGATTTCACTGAACTGACAGCGTCATAAGGGTAACAGATTCTAGCGATGGCGATTATGTCTCCGGGCTACCGAGAGTTAATGTTCGGTTGCGTCGTCTTATGTCCGATGGCGCACCAGTCAAGGTCGCTGGCAAATGCTGTCTCGCTCACCTAAACGCCTTGGCTCCCAAGAATCAATGTTTAACGACCAATATACCATCGATATCAACCAATTTTCTCTTAGGATGCCCCCATAATCTAATTCCTAATCTGCTTGCAGCATCTTTATCTTCATATATAGCAATAATTCTCCCTCTTCCGTCCCACCAATCATCAAAAACATCAAACGTTCTATCACGCACCCCTTTCGTCATCTGGTTTGAAACAAAGACACCAGTCGCTACCTCAGTACTGACAGACGCCAAATATCCTCTAAAACGATCTGGAACTGCCTCCAGTGTGACCACCAGGTAACTCACGGATTCGCCTCACTGATCAATAATTTTATTTTATCTATCATTGATGGAATTACCTTATCTTTCTGCAAGCGCTTACCCACCATCTTTCTGGTTACGCGTTCTAGGCCACGCTGTTTTGCCTCCGGGGATTTTACGGCAGCAAATGCACAATCGATTGTTATGCTTTCTCGATACAGATCCGCTATATCAAGAACAAAACTATGACCAGAATCTTCATGAATGAAGCCAAGTTGTGGAATGGCTCCCACGGAGTATACAGCGATGGCTGCTGCCGCCTCTACTGCAGTGGCAGCGTGATTTAGAGCTTCATTCGGCTCATCACTTGCTTCAGGATTTTGTCTGTCATATTTCCTCCCATCCCAGGATATACTATATCTACTGGCAGCCAGCTTATAACTTTCTTTCACACGCGCCCCTTCAATTCCTCTTAGGATCGCGATGTCTCGATGTGGTAGAACCTCCCCCAAGCGCCATGCGTACATCCGGCGCGCGACGTCTAGCCGGCGGGTTTCATTACTCCAAATACGCGCATGAGATCGCGCAATTTCCGAATGGTCTGGGATCAGGGGTGGGGCTGTGTAAATCCGGACGCCATCTTCCCCTACTACGCATATCGATCCACCGTGAGCGTTCATAAGGCGGAAGGCGTCATGCGAAATAGAAGTGCCTGGACCCAACAATAATGTGGAAATTGTTTGATGAGGAATACGATATTCACCTGCTTCGATATCACCCCAACCTGCTGTAACAAATTTCAGACAGCCATCTTCAACAGTAAGGGCACCATAACCCAACCACAGATGGCCATGCCGATCACTATGGGGAATCCGTGATTTTTCGAGGCCAAGGCGCCCTTTCAACATTACGCAGCTCTTTTTAACAGAAGCATTCCGTAGCCAAACGCCTTATGCCGGCCAATACCAGAATAGATCGCTCTATTAAACGCCTCAGAGTCTTTGACCAATAAGCTCCCGGTGAAAATTGCCTCTGGACCTTGAAGAAGCTTAATTTTTCGGCCAGAACCTCCCACACCCTGTCCTCGTCGCATAACCTTCTGAAAACCAATTTGTTCAGCTCTGGCGGCAAGCATTGCAGCACCCAGAGCTTCAAACCGGTTCGAAAGCCATTCTGCGTAAATTTCTCCACGATCAACTCGGGCATCTGGTGTTTTTTCAATGGCCACTAAAAATGCGTCTCGTTCTTGTTTTCCATTAGATGACGACCGAACAGTCGGTCGAATTCGAACCTCAAACCCAAAGGTCTGCCCTTCAGAAAATCCAGATGGCATAACTTTCCCTGCCATCTGCTCGATTCCGAGAGCCTTGACGACGGTAGGATCGGCTTCTACGCGAGCAATGTTTATCAATTCTTCAGCTGATTTTGGGGTGTATGCTAAGATACTGGTGGAACGTCCGGATTTTTCGATAACGCGGAAAGGCTTTGGAGCATCACTACCGAAGGCAGCCGACATCAAGGCATGCCAAGCGTAACCAAAATCATCACCTTCATTACTTACGACATTGTAATCGCGAGACCAACGCGTCGCTGTGATCATGTCAGGGTACATCTGGATCATGTGTGTAGTCATGCTGCTGCTCCAATATGGGAGATCGGCTGAATGCGGCGACTACGAACTCCACGTGCTCCCGTATGTGCGCCAGCACTCCAATTTCGGCTATCGTAGATATGCCTGATCTGGTCACCCGGCGCAGACGGTTCATCCATCGGGAGAATGGCTCGAGATGGTCGTGTCACCCCCATGATACCAGCTGATTTAGCAAGAGCATCTGACAATGTTTCAGCCTCAATAACGCCAGGTGCCGAGATATATCCAGATGGCAGATTGGGCTTGCGCCCAATAAAGATCGGGCGCTCTGGATACATCACAGCGTGGGCGATAGCATCGAGTGTATTATCAGCGGCATCCACAACCTCAAGAGCCACCACAACACGCTTGTCCGCTTCAAATTCACGCATCCGGATAGTTGTACCTTCGGCTCCCATCTCACGAGCTACAACGCTGCCATTAGTAGTCCATGCTTTATCGGACTTGAAGATTGCAGCAGTCTGATAGTCTACGCTCCTGGCACCCTCACGAATGATGATGGCACCAAATCTGATGTTAGCCTGCAGAGCATCATGGTCCTTGGTATGCGCCCGGTCGTACCCGAGCGCATTGGCAATAAGTCCAGTAATCATGGACTGTGTTGGAAAATCGTCGACACGACCGATTGCGTCGACGGTGTTGCTACCAAACGAGACTGTCGGAGCTTCGAGATCAAGAATCAGGAACTTTTTCATCACGCAGAAGCCACAATTTTAGCAGCATCAGACGCCAGGGTGTCGAGATCAACGAGAGCTTCAACCCCGCCGAACTTGCGACCAGCCAAGTTGATCATCGAGCGCTTCTCATGTTGCCCATAAACCCTGTCGATGGAATCCAGGTGAGATTCCAGCGCATCGATCGCATCGCTGAGGTGGTCATCGTGATCAGCCGAATTACCAATGGCAACCCGGAAGGCATTTGCCAAACTACGGGGCTGGCGCTGGCCTGCTTCGATCAGGACGAGATCCGCGTAACCATAGGGGGCGGTCGACCCCAGCTTAGCCCCTGGCGAAACAGTCGCAATAAGATGAATCAGATGCTCTACGACTTTCCCAGCGAGTTCCTTGTCACCGCCTAGATTCTCGATCAACTTACGGGTGTCGACCACGACATACCCATAGAAAAGACCGCTGGTAAGCTCGGTTTCAAAGATCCCACCCGAACCGCTACCACTTTCAAGGTCATCTACCACCGTGAAGTAATCGGTTTCAGCTTCTTCTCCAGCGACGGTGAAGGCGTGAGCCACATGAATAGCGGCGTCGGTATTAGCCTGTGTGTCTGAAGTTACCATACGGCCGAACAACGCCGACTCCAAACCATATGAAATCTTGCCGGCACTGTCAGAAACGATTTTTAGGCTGGCCTTGTGCTCATTAATGATCTGCTCAATAGCGGCATCGGCACTCTTGGCATCCACAGCAGCGACCGCGGCGGCCGCTGCTTCTTTCGCAATCTTGATCAGGTAATCGATCTCTGGCTTGCCGAGCAGTAGTGCCTGACGATCCTTTTTCTCAGCACCTTTTTTGCCATAAATCACCTTGGACATTGCTACGCGAATGGATTCAATGACGACATCGTCGCCGATATCCTGGACCTCAGGCAAAACGTGCTCTTCGATAATCTGGCGGCTGCGAGTTGACATCGGTGCCCCGATCATCTTGAGAGCCCATTGGTCGTCTGCGGTGCGCCAGTGCCGCTTCAATGATTGTGACGAAACCCGAATACGCGAGGTGCCACCGACAGGAAGTCGCTTAGCAAATCCATTTTCGTCCCGGTTAAGGAGCACACCAGAAAAACCCGTCAGAAAATGGATTTGAAGAAAAGTGTTCATTGTCGTTGTCCTTTCAAGAGTAGTTAAGCCGTAGGTTCCGTGCTTTGAGTTTTCTGGCTCGCAGCTTCGGCTCGATAAAAATTCTCTGCGATACGAGCGCAGATGCTGTCTCGACGTGAACGATCGTTAGCCCACAAAATATACTGAGCTAATTCAGGGAGATTAGCGCGAACGCCGGCGCTGCCACTAAATTTAGCGAAACGCCCAATAGCACCAAATAAACCGCGACCTTCTGAACGAAGAAAAGCCGTGAGACGTGCCTCTTTCATGCCTGACTTATATGCAGCCTCTCCGACAGACAAAACCCTTTCAGTCTCGATCTTTGCCTGATAGGCCGCGACGTGGACGATGAGAGCCCACCGACGAAGGCTATCCTCAGTTCTCACCCACTGCTCAGGTACGTACATGGCTAAAATGCGGTGTAAAGACGAATTGGTGATATCGGTCAGTGCATTCATGCGACGTAGATCCGCCTTCATGCCGGTGCTGGCTCCCGCCCCTCGCAAAAATGCTTCGATTTGCCGAACAACATCAGATTGCGTGACCTTGAGTGCGTCAAGCTGATTCATTCACTACCTCCTTTTCATAAAGATGCTCAAAAGCTTTCCGGACGCCTCCCTCAAAGATTCCACGAGCCCTCGCTGCAGCTCGGTATTTACTTACCGAGCTAGCTGGGCTGCGTTTAATCTCTCGATCTAGGATCTGTCGAGCGATACGAATCACCTTCCGCTGCCAATCGTTTCGGATTAATGATGCTGCTTCTGAGGTATCCTCCTTTGCCTCGAGATCGAGATCTTCAAAAAAACTCAGATCAACAGCATCACTGAACTCATCACCGCACCCACTAGCATAAGCTGCAGAATTCTTGCGATCCCTCGTGATTTTGTCACCCCCATTTTGCTGAAGCGAAAGGATAGCGAATTCCAGCTTTTTGGAGACTTCACCAGCATCCTGGACACGTTCTGTCGCTATCTTCGCAACAGGATCGGTGAATCTCTGACGTATGCCGATGCCAGTCTTTCTAGATATAGGGATTAAACGTTCATGATAACCAGCTGTCTTGCCCTGCCCCCTAACAAGTCCTCGTAGAATGATTTGCAGATCGTCTCCATCGTCAGGCCGCACTTCCATTGCGACGGGAAGATCAAGACCTTCAGAACCGAAAAGCTGACGCACGATACGCTCATACCCGAATGGGTTTTCAGCAATAGTGAGAGATTTGGCACCATCTTTATCCCTGGTAACAATCGGTGTCCAAGGATCTCCTGTCATACCCCGGATAGCTGGAACGACACGTGTATTGTCGGAGGTTTCACGAAGGCAAGAGATAGTTCCGTCATCTAGCCTAATTAGTCGCAAGCGGCGAGCGATTTCAATAAAATAGGGGTCCAGATTGCGACTAGCGACTTGCGCTTTGCCGTCCCATGGCTCAATCCAAAGGAGAGCTAAACCCTGCTCCGCAAAATCGTAATCTTTCACGATGGTGGCACGACTATCAAGGAGAACATTAATATCTCTCATGATATGGGATCCAATACCGCCCTTTGGCTTAATACCATAGCATGAGCGGGATCCGAGACCGCCGTTCATACGGAATATCCCATAACATTTCGGGCCAGTAAACCCGATGCTGGTTTGCGCTGAAATTAATGCGAAAACCCACTGCTCGATCTCTGTTGGATCAATTACTCCTTGTTTCATTTCGTGATTTTTTGTCGAAATCAGAACATCGATATCGTCTGGGGAAGTTTCTCGTTTACGCCAAAGTCCGGCATCTGGTGCAGGAATCTGCATGAACGCCGGCTTATCAAAATTACCAATCACATCCCAGGGAGAATTACCTAAATCAGAAGGAGACAGCAAAAGAATTGCTGCACGCCACTCATCTGCCGTCTTAAGCGTTTTACCAGCCGCATTGGTAGCCATAGCCCCCAATTGCGAAAAGAAAGCGTGAAGTGCATGTGATTGATGAGGGCGCACGCCGGTAAAATTATCGATCAAGTCAACCGATAACGCCTCAAATGCCTCCGGCAAAGACACAAACGAAGCTTCACCATTGACTTTTCTAACCCTAAAAACGGGATCCGAAAGGAGATTCACCTACAGCCCCCTCAACTATCTAGGTTAAAATAAATTAATCTGGACCATTAACATAATCAAGGACGGAGTCAACGGTCCTTTTCTCTATCTTTAGTTTCACGCCTTAAACCTAACGCATCGTAAAGAAATTCTGTCTTATCGATTCTTATCAAGAGCCTATCCTTAAGCTGATTGAATATCTGAATTTCTGGATTTTCACCGATATCGTGCGCTAGAAAATTAGGAACTTTCAGGTCTCCTATATAGACCCCAAATGGGCCAAAGATATCACCCAGCGCAAACACTCTATCCATACTACCGAGTCGTGCGGCTATAAATTCATCTCCCGCAAATTTTATATTTTCGAAAGAGGATTTGTGGCTGAGCCCCCCACGCCTTCCCTCTCGCGCAGCGGCAAATTCTCTCCCCCTGACATTCTCATAATGTTTCCGCCATTTTTCGTCGTCTATGAATTCATCAGCTGTCTTCTGGACTAACTCGGAGTGGAGCGCGTATTCTACCAGGCGTCGATTATCGTCAGGAATTGTTACAATCGGCGTGTTTTCTAAAGCACTAATTGTCCGCATAGCGACGAATAGATCGGGGTACACACCCCCCCAATGCGCCAATCCTAAACCATGAGATGGCTTGATTGTGAGGCTATCAAAATCCTCTCGTGTCGGAGCCAAAACAATAGCTCTTGCCAACTCGAAACCATCGACTCGCACTTTATCGAGATTTCTATGAAGCCGCCCAAGACGTTGCAACAGCACATCCATCGGGCAGAGGTCGGTAATCAACAAATCCGCATCGATGTCCAAAGATTGCTCAAGGGTTTGCGTCCCAATCACTATGACACCACCCGCGGGAGCGGCTCTCCCTATTGCATTCTGAACCTCATCATCAAGCAGCGCACGATCTCCAGACGCGAAGCGTGAGTGATGTAATGCTGCCTTCCCACGAACCTTCCAAATCAGATTTTCACCAGATTTATGTTTCACGACTTCCTGCATCACATGCATTGCTGCTGCGACCGTATTCCGGATCACAAGTACTTTTGCACCTGCTTCTGCAGCATTGATCGCAATTCTGGCGACCGTTTTGAAATCATCCATAGCATGAACGGTTTCAAAACTTACTTTCTTGGTTCGCCCATCAGTAGGAATATGTATACTCCTAGAGCTGCTGCTTAACAGCGGGTATGGAGTAGATACTGAGTGTTCATAAGATGGTCCTTTTACATATTTTTCATTTACATTAAGAAGTCTATTTCTTCTAGCACTCCCTAATGTTGCTGAAAGCAACAGTGCATGGCCACCACCACTCAAATGATTATCGAGCCATGTGTCCATTACTTCGGACATGTAGGTGTCACTAGCATGTACTTCGTCAATGACAACCAGACTACGAATAGACGCTGCATGCCGCATATGAGCATGCTTAATTCTTAAGGACCCTAGTAGGATTTGATCGATCGTACCAACTGCAATCGCAGCCGTCAGAAAACGCTTGGAATGCTCCGCAGCCCAAAACTCTGGATGCTTCCGACCATCCTCCCAGGAAAAATCAAAGTTGGGTTGAGGTATACCCTTTAACCCGTCAACGCGAACTTGACCCGGAACAGCCAGAAGCACAGAAGGTCGCTTACCTTCTGGGAACCCTCGGTCGATCACCCTACATATCCGATGATATATTTCAGTAGCAGCTACACGAGTCGGCAAAGCGAAATATAACGAATCAACAATCCCCTGATCGTAAAGGTGGAAAAATCTTGCAAGGGCGGCCTCAGTCTTACCGGATCCGGTTTCTCCCTCCAAAATGACAAGGTTACCATCAGCAAGCATAGTTTCCCGCTGTGCTGCTCTCAAACTTGGAACACCTAGTGTTTTTTCAATACTAGGGTGCCTGATATTCCGAGCCAATCTATAATCTCTGCCGTCAATGCCAAAGCGTTTGAGAACGACCGCGGCGGTATTGCGCGCCCACTCAAGTCGCTCTTCGTCCCGCTCTCCATTCCAATACTCGAAAACTCTACGATCCGAACCAATCCAGTCCGCAAGCTGAAGCATCCCTGCAAAAAGATGCGTTAACTTCGGATCTATTTCTCCCGACATGTCGGTAAACGCTAATGGAAATACAGAATGTCCAACACCCGCTATCTCGCTTATTACTTCTAAGGCGTCATAACCATCCCTGGAGTTCCAAGCTATTTTGTGATCACCAATATTCTCTTGGTGCACCTGGCTTCCATGATGAGCAAAAGTAGCCAGGATAAGATTATCGATTTCATCTCCAGCCGCCTGGGTAGCATTGTACAAACGTGAAAATACGGTATCTACAACCTTATCCGCTAGCAGTCCTTTTCCTTTTAGAAGAAGCCACAAAAGCTCTCGAATATGACCAACATTCTTTGCGTCCTCCAGTTTGAACCTGAATCCTGGACTCGCTTTCCCAATGTCATGAATTAATGCCAGGTAGCTTAAACGCCCAATATCCCCATCGCTTACAGGCCGGCCGAGAGCACTAGATAAGCGCGCTCGATATGAGGGGAGAAAAGCAATTGTCTCAAAAACTGCTGCAACATCAATGGAGTGCGCGAGTAAAGAATGCCAAGCCCCATCATTTCTGTCACTTCGCTTTCCCCATGCAGACTGCCGCTCAAGAAACATGTCCACTCCCTCTCTTCACTCCTTCGCAACATAGCTTTTGAGACTGGATTGACAAGTCTTTTCTGATTTTTCAAAATATGGATCAGATCCTTCTGTTCCCAAGGATACACCCTATTTAGGTTAGATAAGTTTATGTTCTTCCGTTTTCGCGGAAAAATTGGTGCCTTTGTGTGCGCTGGCGGCTTCTAAAAGCCGGGTTCTTTGACATTGTAAAAACTGAATCATTGTGATAACAATGACTTATACCACAGAGGTTCCCCCGCGTAGGCGGGGATAGACCTCATCGGCGACCGCGATCCTACCGAAAAATACGGGTTCCCCCGCGTAGGCGGGGATAGACCGTCGATCGGCCACCAGTCTGGTATCGCCACGCCGGTTCCCCCGCGTAGGCGGGGATAGACCCGCGATATCGTACTCTTTATACCCGCCGTCGAGGGTTCCCCCGCGTAGGCGGGGATAGACCGTTCGATCAAGGGCAAAGCTCGGACTGTCATCAGGTTCCCCCGCGTAGGCGGGGATAGACCCGTCGGCGGGCAATTTCATGCATTGATAGATGAGGTTCCCCCGCGTAGGCGGGGATAGACCCAGTGCATGACCGAGCAACTTTGCGCTCGCTCGGGTTCCCCCGCGTAGGCGGGGATAGACCGGCGGCACGCGGTCGGATGTCACCGGGCGCCACGGTTCCCCCGCGTAGGCGGGGATAGACCCCACGGCGCTCTGGCTCATTAGTGTCAGTCTGCGGTTCCCCCGCGTAGGCGGGGATAGACCTTCAGCAAGCCGATCGTCGCTTATGTCGACGGCGGTTCCCCCGCGTAGGCGGGGATAGACCCCGGGCGGCACGGCTGGCGGATCTGCAGCTCGCGGTTCCCCCGCGTAGGCGGGGATAGACCCGAAAAATCGACTTGGGATCGTCTCGATGACGTGGTTCCCCCGCGTAGGCGGGGATAGACCCTCGAGGCCATCCAGGGCGAAGACGCCGCCCCGGGTTCCCCCGCGTAGGCGGGGATAGACCGGAATGGCGGCATGGGCACGATCTATGACGTGGGGTTCCCCCGCGTAGGCGGGGATAGACCCTTGGGCGGGAGCGTCTGGCCGCTGACGGGATTGGTTCCCCCGCGTAGGCGGGGATAGACCTGCATACGTGGCGCCGTCAGAGCCGATCTTGTTGGTTCCCCCGCGTAGGCGGGGATAGACCCCTCGGCAGCTACGCAGACAAGCTGCGCAAGATGGTTCCCCCGCGTAGGCGGGGATAGACCCTCGGACTAACAGCAGACGAGCTGATACGGCTGGGTTCCCCCGCGTAGGCGGGGATAGACCCTATCGCCGCATCGACGGCTCGCGCCTCCGGCCGGTTCCCCCGCGTAGGCGGGGATAGACCCTCGGCCGCATCCTGTCAGAAGTGCGCTCAGACGGTTCCCCCGCGTAGGCGGGGATAGACCCGATTTCCGATCTGATTAAAGCAGGTCGCCAGCGGTTCCCCCGCGTAGGCGGGGATAGACCCGCACGAGATCCATTTCGTCTTCGGCCAGCGGCGGTTCCCCCGCGTAGGCGGGGATAGACCTGCGACACAGCACTGAGATCGACCTCGACCTCGGGTTCCCCCGCGTAGGCGGGGATAGACCGGCGGCGGCCACGTCGGATTCGTCGTCGGTAAAGGTTCCCCCGCGTAGGCGGGGATAGACCCGCTGTAGAAGCGAGATGCGCGCTGGCGCCGTCGGTTCCCCCGCGTAGGCGGGGATAGACCTTTTGTTCCCGTTATGTTCTAATCTCGACGCAGGGTTCCCCCGCGTAGGCGGGGATAGACCCGGCACGGACGGTGTCTTCATCCGTCGACTGCAGGTTCCCCCGCGTAGGCGGGGATAGACCCATGCACGTCGATGTTTGAGACGCATTGGCGGCCGGTTCCCCCGCGTAGGCGGGGATAGACCCGCATCCATTCCGAGCGGCCGGCAGACGGATCCGGTTCCCCCGCGTAGGCGGGGATAGACCCCGGCACCACGATGAGGCGCGCCACCCATCGCCGGTTCCCCCGCGTAGGCGGGGATAGACCCGCCGCCCTGCCCTGCTCAAAAGTCCATTTAAAGGTTCCCCCGCGTAGGCGGGGATAGACCGTCAACCAAGTCCGGCAAGTCTCGTCGCTCTGAGGTTCCCCCGCGTAGGCGGGGATAGACCTCTCGCAAGCGCCGCAGAACGATTCGTGGTGGCGGTTCCCCCGCGTAGGCGGGGATAGACCTTGCGCTATCGAGCATCCGCGGGCTCAGCAGCCGGTTCCCCCGCGTAGGCGGGGATAGACCCGGTTGTTGTGGATAAAACAACTTCGACTTCCAGGTTCCCCCGCGTAGGCGGGGATAGACCTGTGATCGAAGGCATTTTACCGCTTTCTAGCGAGGTTCCCCCGCGTAGGCGGGGATAGACCGCGCCCGCTGCCGTCGATTACGCGGCCGGAGATGGTTCCCCCGCGTAGGCGGGGATAGACCCTTTGCGTTCGCTCGCCGATTTAGATCTCGACGGGTTCCCCCGCGTAGGCGGGGATAGACCTCTGGAGAGGCTGCTGTTTCAGCGAGCGCAGAGGGTTCCCCCGCGTAGGCGGGGATAGACCCGTATAACGACGAGGGAATCGTGAACATTCATGGGTTCCCCCGCGTAGGCGGGGATAGACCCCCATCGCGTGCTTGACTTGCCAGCGCGGGTTCGGTTCCCCCGCGTAGGCGGGGATAGACCGCACGCGCTTCCACCGCTCGATCTTGATGCCATGGTTCCCCCGCGTAGGCGGGGATAGACCTGTCGTCAGATGCCGCAGGCTCTGTTGCCGATCGGTTCCCCCGCGTAGGCGGGGATAGACCCCGCCGATCATTTACGGCCTGCTTTTCGAAAAAGGTTCCCCCGCGTAGGCGGGGATAGACCTGCTTGATCGTCTCTAGTCTCTTTCATCCGCCCGGTTCCCCCGCGTAGGCGGGGATAGACCCAGATCGAAATACGTCGACTGAAAAACAGCGGTGGTTCCCCCGCGTAGGCGGGGATAGACCGCCAATCGGACGATGATAATCAGTGATTATCACGGTTCCCCCGCGTAGGCGGGGATAGACCGGCCCATGTCAGCCGCTCTTGCTTTTCGAATTGGGTTCCCCCGCGTAGGCGGGGATAGACCTGACCTGACGAGCACATTCTGATCAGGTCGAACGGTTCCCCCGCGTAGGCGGGGATAGACCCGCGATCGCGCGTGTGCAGTGATAATATGATCGGGTTCCCCCGCGTAGGCGGGGATAGACCGCGGTGGCGGCCGGCCAGCAGAAGGCGGGATCTGGTTCCCCCGCGTAGGCGGGGATAGACCCCCGCCCATATTTTCAGTAGCGGATTCGATGTCGGTTCCCCCGCGTAGGCGGGGATAGACCCCTGGAGTTTTTGGCATGAGTGCATACGCTATCGGTTCCCCCGCGTAGGCGGGGATAGACCCCAAGGAATCCATTGAAAAACCCGGGGGAGTGCGGTTCCCCCGCGTAGGCGGGGATAGACCCCAGCGGCCGACCCGGCGCGTGCGTGCACGCGCGGTTCCCCCGCGTAGGCGGGGATAGACCCGGTTGCGGTTGCGGTGGTCATCGGACTTTCTCGGTTCCCCCGCGTAGGCGGGGATAGACCGCCACTGACGAAGCCCAGCCACCCAACAGTCGGGGTTCCCCCGCGTAGGCGGGGATAGACCGACCAGGTGCGCTCGATCATCGCCACGGTGCGCGGTTCCCCCGCGTAGGCGGGGATAGACCGCAGATTTTCCTGTCGATGGCGTGGGTGGCGCCGGTTCCCCCGCGTAGGCGGGGATAGACCGCGCCGGAGAGACCGCCGCTAAAAAACTGGAGAGGTTCCCCCGCGTAGGCGGGGATAGACCCTATATCGACAGCAACAGCGGCCGGTATTGAGCGGTTCCCCCGCGTAGGCGGGGATAGACCCGCAAGCGCCCGCCGATTCTGGATTCAGCTAGCGGTTCCCCCGCGTAGGCGGGGATAGACCGGCAAGATCGTCCGTGAGCTGGGCTTCAAGACTGGTTCCCCCGCGTAGGCGGGGATAGACCCGACGTGGGCCTGCAGGTGCTGGCGCGGGCATGGGTTCCCCCGCGTAGGCGGGGATAGACCCACATCTGCTTCGCGCCGCCCGCAGCCGCTACAGGTTCCCCCGCGTAGGCGGGGATAGACCTTTCACTGTAGTCGACGCGCTGGCGTGCGTGGGTTCCCCCGCGTAGGCGGGGATAGACCCGTCATCGACACCTTCTTGCAGTCGCTGCTTGTGATTCCCCCGCGTAGGCGGGGATAGACCGCCTTTGGAAATGGGATGCCTCGCTTCGGCCAAGGTTCCCCCGCGTAGGCGGGGATAGACCCTGCTGCGATCGCGGGCGGACCGAAGTCGAGTGGGTTCCCCCGCGTAGGCGGGGATAGACCTTTCACTGTAGTCGACGCGCTGGCGTGCGTGGGTTCCCCCGCGTAGGCGGGGATAGACCCGTCATCGACACCTTCTTGCAGTCGCTGCTTGTGATTCCCCCGCGTAGGCGGGGATAGACCCTGTCAGAGAATATAAGAAAGCAATGGCCGTCCGGTTCCCCCGCGTAGGCGGGGATAGACCTTCCGCCTCGCAGATCCAGGCACGCAGATGAGCGGTTCCCCCGCGTAGGCGGGGATAGACCTGGGATCTGTGTTGGGTCTTATGATCGCGACTGGATTCCCCCGCGTAGGCGGGGATAGACCTCACCTGCAGCTGAGCTGCACGATTCATCATCGGGTTCCCCCGCGTAGGCGGGGATAGACCGTCGCCGCGGTGGCGGTGTTCTGATGACAAAACGGTTCCCCCGCGTAGGCGGGGATAGACCCCCCTGGGGCGGCAAAGCTGCGGTCACCGAGTTGGTTCCCCCGCGTAGGCGGGGATAGACCTGGCCGCGCCAGGTCTTCCAGTGTCACCACCTCGGTTCCCCCGCGTAGGCGGGGATAGACCGTTCGGATACGTTGAATCATCTGAAATCGATGAGGTTCCCCCGCGTAGGCGGGGATAGACCTCATGACATGCGCGATTCAGCAGAAAATATTTTGGTTCCCCCGCGTAGGCGGGGATAGACCCTCGTAGTCAGTCATTTCTGGAGTGATCCATTGGGTTCCCCCGCGTAGGCGGGGATAGACCCGAGAAATATGCTGACGCGCTGGCTGAGCACATGGTTCCCCTGCGTAGGCGGGGATAGACCCGCATGCCGGCAACCGGGTCGGCCGGTGGCTGAGGTTCCCCTGCGTAGGCGGGGATAGACCCTCAAACTGCCGGTTTCGTCCGGCTCGACAAAAGGTTCCCCTGCGTAGACGGGGATAGACCGTATAAGGATCTCTAAAATGGCTAAGAAAAACAGGTTCCCCCGCGTAGGCGGGGATAGACCGCACTCCCAAAAAATGTTACCGGCTTAATGTTGGGTTCCCTGCGTAGGTGGGGATAGACCCCGTTTCCAGAGCGACGAGCAGTCGGTGACCATGGTTCCCCTGCGTAGACGGGGATAGACCTTGTGCTGCCACAGCAAGCTGCAAGCAACGTCAGGTTCCCCTGCGTAGACGGGGATAGACCGACGACGGCTGACGCGATCGTTGCTTCGGCATCCTTCCAGAGCCTTCGATTTCGGTTGATCCAGGCAAAGAAGCGCTCGACGACCCATCGCCTTGGCTGCACGGCAAAGCCGACCTGGCCGGGCTGGCGGCGGATGATCTCGATGGCGATGGATGTGGCGTTGACCACACGTGGTCCCTGATATCCAGCATCGGCGAAGACCTTCTCGATGAATGGAAAGTGCGGACGTGAGGCAGCGCGCAGCGGTCCAGCCCCATCGCGGTCCTGAATGCTGGCCGGATGGGGGAATACAATGAGCCCCCGTCCATCGGTATCGACCAGAGCATGGCGTTTGCGCCCCAGAACCTTCTTGCCGGCATCATAGCCGCGTGGCCCGCCAGCCTCGGTGGTTTTGACGCTCTGGCTGTCGATCACCCCGGCCGATGGCGATGCTTGTCGACCAACCCGTTCGCGGTCAATCATCAACAGGGCGTGGTTCAGCCTCTCGAACAAGCCGCTGTCGCGCCACGCTGCGAACCACCTGTACACAGTGCTGCGCGGCGGCATGTCGGAGGGCAGCAGACGCCAGCCGATACCGCCGCGCAGGACATAGAAGATGGCGTTCACGATCTCCCGTAACGGCCATCGTCTTGGTCGCCCCGTGGGCTTGGGCTCGGGGAGGTACGGCGCGATCAGGTGCCATTCCGCATCTATTAAATCTGTTTCGTATCGTAATCCCGCGCGACTATGCTGTCGGCGAGTGGCTGGGGTCCACATCGCGCGCTCCAAACTGGATTCAACACCCCTTTGAAATCACGATCGCCCCAGCTGCTCAACACTTTTGGGGCGGGCTCTCAGTTCCAAGAGAGCTGATCCCTCGGCAACTGCCCGCTGGGATCGAAAACCTCGACCTTATGGGGCAATTCGGGTCCCCAATCCCACAAGACCAGGTTCCGGTCTTCGGATTCACTGCCTGGCGCAAAACTCGGAACCAATATTCCCGCGGCACCTTCCTTTGAGAGCCGATCATATACTGCCCAGGACAGCGGTCGCTCCCCATTTGCGAGAGACCAAGCCCAGGGAGAGGCCATTTCCTCGCAAGTGACGCCAGCAGCCCCCCTGCCCTGCTCCGTCGTTAGGTCGACGATGTGATCACAGTCTACATCATAGGAACATAAGACAGTGGGATACAACCGATGGGCAAGGCCCTGACTGATTTCCTTGATGGCCGTCATGACACTGAGGCCAAGATAGAGCGCCGGCACGCCTTTCGGGTTGAACCTGGCGCCGCGGATTGCAGCCCCCTCCCCGGAAACCGGCTTGAAAGCCCATCGCGGATCGTGTGCCCGATAGCAGGTCCCGACAAACCTCACGCAAAACCACCAAGCGCCATATGGTCGAGATAATCGCGCAAAGCGCCCGCTTTCCCGTCCTTGACCAAGGCCTCCGCAGTCCGCCCCCCGAATGCCGGTAGAGGTTGAGCACGATACCACGCCATTGCCTGATCCTTACCGCCGGCCCAATCCTTCACGCGGCTGATGATTTCGAGCATTTCCCGCAGCCGGCCTTGCGCCTTCGGAGCGCTGATCCGTTCGGATCGATAAAGCGTCTCGCGCGCCAGCCCGACAGTCTCGGCAAGCTGCAGCTTCGACATGCCAAAGCCATCTGCTACACGTTCCGCCGCAATGCGGCCTGCTGTGTCCATATAGGTCAGAACAAGCGGCTCAGTCGGAACATCGATTTTTTGCGCCTGCGCCATCGTCAGTTACCTCATTAAGGCCATTTCGCCATATTGACCGTACGCAATATATGGCGAAATACCGGACAGCTCAATCTCGCCGCACCAACGGCTATCACTTTCCCTTGGCCAAGCCCTGCTGAAGCGCAGCGCTAATTTCGAGGCGTTTCTCGGTCCGCTGGGTCTTTTCCGCCGTATCCAAGACCTTTTCAGCCTCCCCTATTGGCTACGTTTAAAATCAGGTAAGAGGTGCGCGACGGCTCATTGGCCGTTCACATCCGCACGTTCCTGCTTCAACAATAGATGGGAAGCGTGCAAAGTTCATCATGTTGAACATTTCCAGGTTTTTAGCTTGAAAACCGATCTGAAGTTCATTAAATTGAACTTCAGTGAGAGTGAGATGGCTATTCAGATCAATTCCATCGCTGATTTGCGTATCCTGCTGCGTGAAGAGCGGATGCGGCAAGGTATTGGGCAGGATCAGATTCCTGGTCTTGGCCGCACGACCGTACTCGGATTCGAGAATGGTAAAGGTGATGCGCGCATGGAAACGCTCTTTGCCATCATGCAGGCGTTAGGCGTCAGGATAACGATCGATTTTGATCAGATGCCCCAGAGCCTGGATGTTGACGATGATCTGGATCTTGGGCTCTCGCAAGCGGGTAGCGACGATGAAATCGATCCAGGGATAAAGCCATGACCAATCGCCTTAAAATTCGACTTCACGGTACGCATGTGGCGGATCTCGAGCAGGCACCCCGCTCGGGAAATTTGACCATTCAATACGCCAAATCGTGGCTGGACAATGATCTTGCCTATGCCCTGTCCATGCAGATGCCATTACAGGAAAGAGCTTTTGGGGATACCGTCGCGGTACCTTTCGTTGCCGGCCTTTTGCCTGATAGCAAGATCCATCGTCGTATGATTGGGCAAACCCTTGGCCTGGGCGATCCATCCGAGTTTGGCCTGCTGGAGGCGATCGGGCGCGAATGCGCTGGCGCCGTCAGTGTCGTGCCAGAAGATGAAGATGACGCCCCGGAGCTCTCTGTCACGCCCGAGTTCGAGGTACTTAGCGAAGCTGAGCTTGCCGACTTGATACGGAGCCTACCGCGGCGCCCATTGATGATCAATGAGGACGGCCATATCCGGCTGTCATTGGCTGGCGTCAATGACAAGGCGGCGCTGATCCGGGTCGGCGGGCGACTTGCTCGACCGCTGGGTAACACCCCTTCAACCCATATCCTCAAGACCGATACCCCAAACCTTGTCGACAGTGCGAAGACCGAGAATTTTTGTCTCAAGCTCGCGCGCGAGATGGGAATCAAGGCACCACGATCCTATATCGAGCAAGCAGAGGATCAGGTTTATCTTCTCGTCAATCGCTATGACCGTAAGCTGGTCGCACACCAGTCAGGCTTGAAGTTGCAGCGCATTCACCAGGAAGATTTCTGTTCTGCACTCGGCTTTTCCCCAAACTTCAAATACGAAAATCAAGGGGGCCCAGGCTGGAAAGTTTGCTTCACGCTTTTGAATACAGCATCGACCGACAAAGGTTTTATCAGGCACCGTTCGGCTTTGCCTCATCCCCGCTCGTCAGATCGGCTGGCGCTGCTGAACCTGACGATGTTCCAGTGGCTCATCGGCAATCCCGACGCGCACGCAAAGAATTACTCACTCCTGCTTGGTCCTCACGGCGTTTCCCTTGCGCCAGCTTATGACCTCAATAATTCGGCAGCCTTCCGGGATTTCTTCAAAGAAGTTCGCCCCCGCATGGCGATGTCGATCAGCGGCGAATTTCATCCTGATCGATTGACCGGCGCACACTGGGATGATTTTGCCCTTCAAGCTGGATTTCCACCTGCAGTTGTACGGCAGGCGCTCAAGGATACTTCGGCGCGTTTGCCAGACATTGCTGCAACGCTCGCCAACTCGATCCGCGGCAGTATTGAATGGTCCGATCGCATCGATCTGATCGTGACCGATATCGCGCAACGTTGCAGCAGCGTGCCTGATATGCTGGCGGAAAGATCACTCAATAATACCAAAATAGCCGATGGCGACATCGAGCCAATTCTTCCCTGAGGAACCATACAAGTGACGCGTATCTGGGCTCTGTCCGACCTCCACCAGGAATTTTTGCGCGACGAGGATTATGGCCGCCATCCATTGGCCGCCTTCGATCCTTCGATTTCGGCACCTGATAGCTTTGACGTAGTTGCGGTCGCCGGCGACGTCGATGTGCCGCTGACAGGAAGCCTGCGGTGGCTTGCCTCTCGCTTCCCTGGCGTGCCGGTTCTTTATACTCCAGGTAATCACGATTTCTTCAACGAGCGAGCTGCCGAGGGGCAGTACACAATGGCCGAACAGATGGATGCCGGCCGTGAGCTCGCGGATAAACTGGGTATTCACCTGCTCATGAACGATCAGGTCGTTCTTGACGGCACCCGGTTCATCGGTGCCACCTTATGGACAGACTTTCTCAGTGTCGGGTTAGGTGGGCTTTCCAGCAAGATGGCCGAGGCCGCCGGCCGGGATGGAATGAACGATTATCGCCGCATCAAACGCGAAAGCACTGCTACGCCTGGAAAAAGGAAACGCCTTCGCCCTAAGGATACAATTGAGCAACACCGCGCGTCACGCAGCTATATCGAAAAGGTTCTTGAAACCCCGCATACAGGGGCGACAATGGTGATGACACATCATGCGCCGCACCCAAACAGTCTGGAGGATGCCTATGCCAGCCTCAGCTTTTGCTATGCGTCCAATCTGAGCCTGTTGCTGGAGAGCGAAATCGCTCCCGATGTCTGGCTGCATGGCCATATTCATCATCGGCTCGACTATAAGATCGGCAGAACCCAAATTCATTCCAATCCACGAGGCTATCAATTCGTGCCGAAGGAGCAGGAAAACGGATTTGATCCTGCGTTCGTCATTGAGGTCAAGGCACCTGAGTTGACCATAGACAGGGCTCAGGGAATTACTCCTTGAGTGTATGGCTGCGCTTTTTGACGAAAAATGGAGATGCGGATAGCCGATGTTAGGCGGGGGTGCCTCGCAGGGCTGTGACTTGAGCCTCGAGCTCGGTAATCTTGCTGGTCAGTTCGTCGATCTTTTCGCTGAGCTTGCGGTATTGGTAGATAATGATTTCGTGCCTGCGATGAAGATGTAGTGAGGGATAGGCCATAGTGCCTTTCCCCTCTTCCGATTATCCTGTGCGTTACAGGAGAAATCGATGTCAAATTTAATGGAAACCACGATACAAACGTGGACGGTGGCACCATGAAAGGGATTGATATCGTATTGCCAGTTGGAGTGGAAATCTCTGAAGGGAGTGCCAAGAGGAAAGTGGGGTGCGTGATCGATGTGTGCGTGCCGGTTGCTGATGAAGATGAAGTCCCTGTCGTTGTAGAATGGAGAAGTTGGCGGAACAGGTGGGGGGATAATGAATACAGAGCCTGGAGAAACAGACTTGTGTGTAAACATCAGAATAAAGACACGTTGATTGACGGGCTTTTGCCGCGGACTGAGTGGAAAGATACGGCTCCAGGAGAGTGGGGGAATATATCTTCACTACGTCCGCTGATAGGCTGGGTTCCGGCTCGAGGGATGGAGATTGTGCAGGATATCGACAGCGTCCCTGGATTACCGGAAGAGGTTGAGCGGGTCATCAGCGACGTTGCCGCCAGTGTTGTTATCAATGGTCACATATGGTTGCCAACGCAGGGGCCGGTTGTACATGTGGCTAATGCGGGGAAGGGGTGGCTACAAGCAGAAGTCGCGCACCCACCAATCGCAGGGCCAAGCGCATTCCATCTGCCGGCATTGCGTCGTGGATATGAGGAAGTGTTCAAGAACATAAACTGGATAGGAGCGGATCCGGTCATTCATTCACAAGATGGGTGGGATATGGGGGCTATTCTGGATGAGTCGGATACAGAGGTTCTGAAGGTGATGCTGCAGGATATGTTTCTCGACACCTACAGCATCCGGAAAAGGATGGTGGAGGATGTTGAAATCGAAATCATGTTAAAAGCCAGGGAGGCGCTGGAAGGAGGAGAGCGGGTTTCGATGGGGCTGGCTTGCAGGGAATGGCTGGGTGTCCTGGCCAGGGTAAGGAAACAAAATCCTCAGGTCGTAAGCGGCTTTGAGATCGATAATATGAACGTTGTTCTTTCGGTGATCGAGCAAAGCGCGGCGGAGCGGGCGTTGGATATGGACGGGCTGCGTTTGTGAGGAAAATGAGATGATATTGTTTCATGGCACCGATGCTCTTTTCGATGCGTTTTCATCCGATTGGCTGAACAGCCATGAAGACCGGCATGCGAATGGAAATCTTGGTGTGTGGGTGACGACGAATTTTGAGCTTGCGTCGCGTTTCGGGAAATATGTGCTGGCGGTTGAGACCGACGGCGACCAGATGTTCGACCTGGACGTCTCTGATCTTATAAAGATGGCATCGAAACTGTCTTCACCCGAAGACTATAGAGAGCTCTCAGCGTGGTTACGCCGTGAGGGCTATCATGTGATTGCTGTGCGAGAAACGGATGGGTCGGCACCGACACGAGTGCTGATTGACCCCGAGGGGACGCGAATCGTGGGGCGCGCCCTGGTGGGGGATAATGAGCAGATGCGAATCGTGGCTGAGATGGCCACGGAAGTAGACGATTTCGCCTACAGGTTGTGACCATCTCAGCATTTGAGAGTTAATCGGATGACGGGGAGGTCTTATCCTCCTCGCCAAACATCTTCCTGATTGTAGCCTCAGCCTTCACGAAGAGATGTATCCATTTATAAAGCGTGTTGACGACTTCGTCGACGTCATGCCCATCTTCGAGAAGAGGCTGGATGATGCCGCCCAGTTCGGACGCAATGAAGTCATCAAGATTGATTGATGTGCCAAGTGGCGCTTCGGAGGCGCTTTCGAATTCTGCTGATGGGTTTTCGGATGCGGGGTTACCAAAATCGTCCTCACCCGGATCTTCGAATGGGGTTTTCTCATTCTGGGGAGGAGAATCCAGATCGAAATCCCAGGAAAAGTCAAAATCCGACTCTTCGATAACATCCTTGTCAGTGGACGAGGCATTCCTGGCTATGTCGGATGAAATCCGTAAGGAGGAAGAGCGTTCCGGGTCGAAGCCCAGGTCGCCGAAATCGAAATCGAAATCAGCATAAGAATCCTTCATCTTTTCCGCAGGATCTTCGTAAGTGGACTTCGATCCATGAGAGGAATGCCGCTTCCACGCATAAAGCGCGACCTTAACGTCGACAAGATGGCGTCGAAGATTGCGGGCTTCAGTGGTTTGACCGAAAGATCTGGCATATATGAGAGTTTTCTCTGCAAGATTAACCAGAGATTCAATGTTATCGCGCTCGAATTCCGCAGCGTTGTACCGGCCGAGTTGAATAAGAAGGCCCGTATGATGGACTTTCCTGGCTTTTTGCAATGCGTGAAAGAATTTCCGGGTGCTCGAGATAAGAGCTTCACGCGCCAGGGAATGGCTGCGAAGAGATACGTCGAACGATATCCACTCTGCAGGGATGTGCAGGCGCAGCGTCAAGAGATCGAGACGGATATCATGAAGGTCAGAGATCGACAGAACAACGCCATGCTCGGAAGGACGTTGGTGATAGTTGTTTTCGTGTCCCCTGACTGTCCATGATTGCCGCGACTGCAACAGAAAAGAGGGGATATGAATGAAGGCGTTGGCACCATCGCTGGGGATGTAAAGATTGGTGCCATCGGTTCTGAATTTCGCTGTTTTCGTGACGGCGCTGCTAACGATGGCATCCCAGGATTTCAGCGATGGTTCGGTAGAAGGATCAAATGAGGAACCGATCTGCCGATCAGAATTCACGAGCGGTGAGACGGACTTGTTTGCAAGGCTCTCCTGCAGGGTAAGGCCATCTACTGGTCTCACGGCGAAATAAAGCTCGTCGTCGATCTTATGCCATGTGTCATGGCGAATACGGGCTACCTCAGGAGGAGAAGGGATTTCCTGGATATCAAATGTGTGGACAAGGATAGATGGGTTTACGGGGGCGTTGTCGGAAATGGCGATTTTCAGGAACATGGGAATCGATCCTTCGGCTGAACCTGCCTCCAGTATGAACCCATATGAGAAATTTCGTAAGTACCATGATTTTATAGTGGACTATTGAGGTGCCGCGATTGCCCCCACAGGGAGATAGCCCGACGGATCAATAGCAGGACCTTCGATTTTAATCTGATAACGAGGAGCATTTTCAGGGATACGTTCGCGCTGGGCACCAAAAATCTGAATCGCTCCCAGTCTCATGATCCCCGCACATAGCCTGGACATCTGGTTTTGATCCGCCGGCGGCGCATGCAGGATAAGATTGATGCTGATTGGCGTGCTTGATAGCCAGGAAGAATTAACCAGACATTCGATGTCGGCCATCAATTGCAACTGCAAACACGACATCAGGAAAATGGTGGCGAGATTGCCCTTGCCCGCAAGAATATGGGGGAGAGCATAGTATTCGACCAGGTTATCCTTGACGCGGATAGAACGACGCATGGCGATAAAAATGAAATTATCGCCAGAGGTCGCCAGGATGGTGGTGACGTTGGTGTCATTGCAATAAAGCTTCAAGGCTTCCTGCATCTTTCCTCCCACACCAGGAGGCAGGCTGGGCAGCTTGCCGACAATCTCCGGGACATCGGCTTCATCTATGATTTTCAGTTCACCGGTTCTGCTCCTGTCTCCATATTCACTGATATGAGTGTTCTTCCCTATGATATTGCGAGCCTGGGAATAGGTCATCGAGAAGACAGCAGGAGGAGAAGGAGACATGGTTGCAAGCTGCTTCCAGGAATCTGAGGAAGGCAAGCCGATATGCCGCAGCAGATCCGAGGTGGAAGGGGTCGTGCTGATAACTTCGGGAAGTTGACGCACCTCAAGCCACGGCAATCCATTGGGAAATTCCGGAGAGGTGTAGGGAATCATGGGCGTCATCTCTATAAAATGGTTTGCTGTGATCCTAACGTGGTGACGCCTTAAAGGAAGGGGAAGGGTGATCCAGGGTTAAGGGCTGGTGAACGCCTGGTGAAAATGGTCAATTGCTGTGGACTGAAATAGGGTGTCAAAACAGAATACCAAGGTGATCCATGGAACGGCTACGGGTAACAGCTCCGGTTAGCGCAATTGTCGAAGCAGATGGATACACCCAGTGGTGGGGCTGGTACATCAGCGCCGAAATACCTGTCGTTCCTCCTGAGGAAGCACCTGTAGTTGCTTCCATTGAGGAAAACGGATTCGCGATCATTCAATATCGAGCCTATGCCGGCCGACTGATGCAGGGATTGCTGATGTCCTGGCCGAACCGTGGCACGCACACCACGGCAAGCATGGACATCATGCCAGTGAGAAACCGCCCGACTGCGGACACATTGAACCCGATGATCGGGAAGCATTTTCGTGAATACCCGTTCAAGTTCAGGCAATCGATGGGATTTGGCAGCGCTTTCATATCCCTGGTTCCGGATGCCGAACAGCGGTCGCCGGTATGCGTCGAGGCGTCTCGCTATGTTCGGTCATGTCTTGAAGACTGCGTCGTGATCGATGATGACGCAGAGCATGGGGAGGTCTGGTATCGATCTCGGGGGCCGAAGATAACGGCAATGGCGGATGCTATATGGCCAAGGGGACGGATAGCACTGCAAACTTCGACATATTCAGCGGCACTGCCGGTTCTTGATGATCAGGATGCGATACGAACTTTTTCCGCTTTCGATGGCGATGAGGTGGCGGCCGCGTATGCGGGGGTGTTCCCGGAATTCCAGGATAAAAGACGGGATATCCGGCTAATCACTGAAAAAGGGTGGAATCGTGATGAGGTCACATTGTGGATGCGAACCCGGGCATTGGTGGCAGCAGGTATAAGAATGTGTGAGGATATCGCCCATTGCCTGCCATCAGAATTATCCGTGAACGAGATGGATGCCTATACACGTTTACGCACTATATTAGGGGAGATGGTGGAAGGGGATAAAATTGGAAAGCGAACATTCGAGGTGAAAACCAACGAGCTCTTGCCTATCTATGGCGAGCTCCTGAATGCCGCCGAGGAGGTGGAGAGAATATTGTCCTCATTAGGGTCACCCAGAAAGCTCATGAGTTGGAGGGCGACGATCGATGCCTGCCGTCGGATCATCCCGAGCTATCGGGAACTGGCATCCTTGCGGATATAGCTTCGCAATGAATGGCTAATTGCCTTGGCAATAGGAATCTGACACTGCGAGTTTTCGTGAAGAATGATACGCTGAGTGAACGATTCGCTGATGATGGAGCCAAAAGGTGAGTGATCCCGTGAGCAATAAAGCCCAGGGAATGGGCGAGGATAAAGCGTATTCCCTGATTGCCGCCGAACGGCTGCGGCAAATATCGGAAGAAGGGTGGACGCCCGAGCATGACGATGCACACGACGATGGCAGTTTGCTGCTCGCTGGAATCGTCTATCTGCACCATGGAACCGATTTGGCCACGGCAAATCGAGAAGATGGCGTCCCTCGCGGATGGCCGTGGGACACAGTGTGGTGGAAGCCGAGAAGTCGAGCCAAAAACCTGATCAGGGCAGGAGCGCTCTGTATTGCCGAGCAGGATCGATGCGTTCGCGCCAATCTGCCGACAGAAGCCGCAGATCGCGAATTGCGGTTGTGCGTGGTCGCCTTGTCCATGTTGCCGGAAGCCGCGTGATTCAAACTATTCGGATCTTCGTCCCGGAAATCCGAATATCCCTGGTTTCAGGCATCTCTCCCAATTAACCCGATGACACCACGATCGATCCGGATCAGGGGTGGCAGGATGGTTATGGACTGCTCGGCATTGATGCCCCGAACCAGGGATATTCTCCGACATAACTCATGGAGCGATAGAGGGCTGCCGGCATCGGTAAGAATCTGCGTGGCGACAGGAATGATTTCCAGCCGTTCGGACCCGGCCTCCTTGAGCCGCCATGAAAAACGCTTGCCGCTGACAAGACGCCTGGAGCCATGCAGAACGTGATCGAGAACGTATTTGTCGATGTTCAGGTCGGGAACACCCTCTTTGATGAGAGGAATGAATTCCGTGACATGCCATTGCCGATCATGAGCCTTGATAACAGCATTTTCGGCAATATCGATGATCCGGCTCCGGGTCGCAGGCGCAACATGGATATGGCTTTCATTTCCATAGATGGAATGCCCAAGCGGGATGGCGTGGTTCGTAAGCAAGGCATGAACAGAGGATGGAGATAGCGGCTCACCCAATACCTCCTCAGCCATCCCAGTGATCTCCTGGAGATGCGCCGGCGTATCAAGAGCGGCGATGATCCCACGGATGGTTGGTTTGAGCTGATGGGAAAGAGATAGAAGATGTCTGTGACCGTTCCTGTTTAGCCATATGGCTTTGCTGGTGACGACATCCCACAGATCATTCCCAAGGACTTTCCTGTCCGAAGGAAGCCAGGCAATCAGAGTTTTCTTACAGTAGTTTTCGCGTCCTCCCATCACTCCCTCCAAGACGGCATTGGCATCCAGCAGGAGCTGGCTCCAATCATCGGCGGTGATGGGGGCAATTACGCCAGGACGGGACGGCTGTAGCTGAAGGACGCGCAAACTACTGTCGCATATGTGTTCGAGGATGTAGGACAGTGAAGAGAGAATGGGGGCTGACCCACGCATCCACGGCAGCGTCAGAGCTTCGTGCGGCTCAAACGGGCGGCCGAGATCGTCGAGCATATCGTGCAGGACTTTATCCAGATGAGCAGGCCATTTTTCAGATTTCGCGGCGCGGGCGAAGGCAAAATCGATCTGCCGGATGCGCTCACGGGTCATGCCATATTCGTTGCCGATCGCTTGCAGCGTCAATGGTGGTGCATTGTACCCTATCCGCTTGCGGATGATTTCCTGGTTACGGGGAGAAAGCGCCAGGATCTGAAGATCAAGAGATTCCTTGAACGGCAGTGGCTCGTGGGAACGGAGATTCATGAGCTGCGTCTTTTGCTTCAGGAGTTTCAGGTGTGGGGTTACTCGAGGGGGTCGCAATTGCTGCCCGAATGGCTAGTCGGAGAGCTTGTTCCAGCCCTCGGATCTCCATGGCAGCTTCACGGCGCGTATAGTAACTCGAATTTTGTTCGAGATGGGTCGCATGATCCTCGAGAACACGAAAGGCGGCGACCTCTATGCGGTCCGAAAAGGTGTCGTCGACGGTGTCTTTATCAGGAAGCGCGGCAACGGCCGAGGCTTGCAGCAAATCCACGAGATCGTCGAGGCGCACGACCGCCAGTCCATCCCGTGCAAGCGCGGCTTCGATAGGCCCCGAAGGAACAAGGCCGGCTTGTACGCGCTGTGTGACTTCTTCCAGATCCATGGCTGCCCTCTGCTGTGATTCCTGATCATGGGTACAATGGACACTCAAGATTGCCAAGGATGAAATGGGATGGATGATTAACAGCTTCCATATGGATCAAGGATATTGAAAATTGTTTTGGATCGCCTTGCACGATCAATATTTTTGGGGGGCGATGGAACCCATGGATATTTTCGCCACCTTGCCTTTTGTCCTGTGACAGAGAATTTTATGAGGGATCGAATTCTGGAGCCTTTGCCTGTAAACGGTTCGCCCGGTGACGTGAACGCGGAGTTCGCCTCCCATCTGAGCATAAAGAACTTCATGCCCACACGCGGTGCCAACCGTCATACAACATCTTCCCACCACCGGGGTACTGTCATCAACGTCGATCAGCGTCGCTCACAATACCCTTTCGTATGTGATTGCCGCCTCGGCCTGAGCTACGATGTCTTTAGTTGTTTCGCAAGGATCTAAGGAGGACGTGTACCAGGACATCCTGCCACTCTGGTCATCATCGGTCACGCGCCAAGTCGATTCGGCACCCAGCGACTTCACCCTTGAAATCATGGTGTCGACCTTCCTGATATTCGCTTCAACCCAATGAAATCAAGGATCGTGATGAGGCCGCCTTTATTTCTTCCCAGTATTCATTGCTTTTCTCCAAGCGACTCGGAATCCTTATTGCCTGAAACAAAAGATTCCAATTTCCTGGAGAATGATCGATGCGTTTCATGACCGGTGTGGCAACCCTGGCGCTGATGCTGGCTTTGACCGGATCTGCGCATGCCGATGACTGGTATCGCTTGAACCTGCAGGCGCCGATCCTGTTCTCGGGCGGAGAGGTTTTACCTCCGGATGGGGGTGGTAACACCGGCATCTCCATCACCATTGACGAAGCGGCGCTGATCGATGGCAGTGCCAAGGGGCGGCAATATGGCGATCTGTCCGTGCCGGTGACCATCAGCGGCATTGACGCTTCTCACATCGTATCGCTCGAAGGTCTTGCCGGCGCCAGCTGGGTGCCCACTGGCTCGGCTTACGGCTCCGGGACAGTGTCCTGGCCTGGAGCGGCGGAAGGGTCGTGGTCACCCATGATCGTGGTCAAGGATGGTGATGACAATATTGTCGCCACGGCGCAGCTTGAGCTCGAGATCCTGCCGCCGCTAACGGCATCCGTGTCGCAGAACAGCTATACGGTTGATAAGGGAGATGAGCTGACCATCCAGGCCTCGGCCGGCAATGCCATTGGCAATGTGCTCTGGGGCTCTGATGACGATCTTCCGGAATGGATCGATCTCGATGCCCTGACGGGTCAGCTCGAGGTGGACACCAGCGCCTCCAACAGCGCCAGTGAGCTCAAGCTCACCGCCGTTGACCAGTTCGACAATATGACGGCGTCGACGACGCCCTTCTCCGTGACCGTCAATGGCGCTGTCTCGGATTATTGGGTGGCGACGCTGGGCGGAACCAGTAGCGACATTGGTTGGGGCATCGCTGTCGGTGCCGATGGTGCTGTCTATATTACCGGACAAACCTACAGCTCGAACGCGGGAGGTAACGACTTCCTCGTGGCCAAATACTCCGCGGCAGGCACGCTAGCCTGGAAGAAGACATTGGGTGGAACTGGTACCGACTATAGCTTTGGCATCGCTGTCGGTGCGGATGGTGCCGTCTATGTCACCGGACGAACCAACAGCTCCAGCGCGGGGGGCTACGACTTCTTCTTGGCCAAATATAACGCTGACGGGGCGCTGGCCTGGAAGAAGACACTGGGTGGAAACGGTGCCGACTATGGTGAGAGCATCACCGTTAGCGCTGATGGTGCTATCTATGTCACCGGACAAACCAACAGCGCCGGGGTGGGCGGTGATGTCCTCGTCGCCAAATATAACGCTGACGGTACACTGGCCTGGACGAATACGCTGGGTGGAACCGCTACCGACATTGGTCAGGGCATCGCTATCGGTGCCGATGGTGCCGTCTATGTCACCGGGCAGACCAACATCGTCAGTGCAGGGGTCGACGATGTCCTCGTAGCCAAATACAACGCTGATGACGCGCTATCCTGGAAGAAGACGCTGGGTGGAGCCGCTACCGATCGGGGTTATGGTATCGCTATCGGTGCCGATGGTGCTGTCTATGTTGGCGGATATACCGGCAGCGCCGGGGCGGGTAGCGACGTCCTCGTGGCTAAATATAACGCTGACGGTGCGCTGGACTGGACGAAGACACTGGGTGGAAACGGTGCCGACACTGGTTGGGGCATCACTGTCGGTGCCGATGGTGCCGTCTACGTTGGCGGATATACCAATAGTGACAGCGCGGGTGGCTACGATGTCCTCGTGGCCAAGTACTCCGCCACTGGCACGCTGGCCTGGAAGAAGACATTGGTCGGAACCGGTGATAATCGGAGCCATGGCATCGCTGTCGGTGCCGATGGCGCCGTCTATGTCACCGGGCAGACCGACAGTGTCAGCGCAGGGGGTATTGACCTGTTGGTAGCACGTCTTCCCGCGGATGGCGGTGTCGACATGACCGCAGGCCTGTTCACCTGGCAGGATGTCACCCTGACGGAAGGCGACGGAGGAACGCTGTCTCAAACCTCTCCTCACTGGGACAGCCCTGACGCCGATTTGGCGGATAACCCAAATCCGACCGGGTTGACTGAGGGTGACGCTGCCGCACTGACCGGCAACACCATCCAGTTCGAGGACTAAAACCGCATCTGCCCGCGATCGAATGGTCGCAGGCAGTTTTGTATCTGGATTGCTATATACCCCCCCGCTGACGTGCGGAAGCACATCGCTATTGACTAAGGGGCAGCGCCACCCCCGCGCACTCGTCATGCGTCAGCGCCCTTCAGCATACCCTCCTCTGCCCTCGTCGCTATCGAAAAAGACAACGCCCTCTTTCTCCAATACGACCCGCAGGCGCTCGAGGGTTCCCTCACGGGCCCTGGCAGCGCCGATCTCGATCATCGCTAATGATCGTTGGCTCAGACCCGCTTTTTCGTCGAGTTCGTGCCGCACCATATTTAACATGGCGCGAGCGCCCCGGTTTAAGTATGGACACCGTCTCTCTTCGGTGCAAAGGTATGCTTACACCTAAAACCGGAAGACGGAATGGTTCTCATGACGAAACGAGTTAAAGCGGCGACAGCGCTCGCCTTTTACAGCCCTGATGGCCTGATTGCATCACTCGATACAGCTTCGCGTTTCGCGGGAGCTGATGGACGGGTGGCGACGATTGCGGATATTGTTGACGCCAGGATAGCCCAACCTTACTCCAACACTGTATGGCGTACCTGGTACACGACCACCAGTGCCGAATATTTTGGGCTATCGAACACGGGTATTCCCCTCATTATTGTCGCCCATGGCAATGGCCCCATGCAGGATAAGGAAGGTATCCTCAAGGCTTATGCGCATCAGTACAAGGATAAAACCAGGAGACGTTACGGCGGTCGCATACCCATGGAAATTTTCAGGCGCCTGGAAGACGGTGCTTTTGGCCCGGTAGACATTATTCCGATATCCCAAATGCTCGAGGTGCCGTATTCCTACGCATTCGGAGCTCGTACCGCGGAAGAAATCCTGAATAATCCATTGTGGATCGCAAGGTTGGGAGGCTGGCAACGGGCAGAAGCCTATGTGGAAAAACACAGTACCCATGCCGATGAGGAAAGAGATCGGGAGGTCATGCGTTTCAACCTGCCGGCCGCTTCGACACCGAGCACGATCTTGAATATGCGGGATTCGAATGAGACTCCATATTTATGGGAAACCCCACAGCCAAACAGCCTGGTGGCGAAGCGAACGATCAATGATGATTTTTCGGCCGGAGCGGTAGCCCATCTGCTGTCGATCGGCGAAGTTTATAAAGTCCATAGACACCCGGACATCGTTCCGCGGGTTGAATGCGATATCGGGACACAGGATTGGACTGATGGAGCCAAATTCGTCGGAGTGCGGGGTGTAGGGGAAGTCACCAGAATCCTGCCGCAGTTCGACCGTGACGATACCATCAAGAAGCGAATTGATCTTCTGTGGATCGATGATGAAGGGGATTCCAGATCCGTGTCTGGATTTGGTCCGCTGATCAAGATCGGAAACAGATGGTTCAGCCAGTACCCGAAGACAGGGGAAGCAATGGATACCGGATCGGCCATGCATGCGGTCGTTTCCCATGAGCTTATTGGTGGGCCGGTCATGCTGAAAACCAGCGGAAGATTTTTCTTCAAATATGGGCTGGATGAAGCACGCAGGATCGCTCCTGAAGGAGCGAATGCCTACCATATCTGTGGACCGGTGGAGCAAGGCGACAACGAAATCATTGCTCCTTTGCAGTTTTCGAGGGTCGTAGTGGATCGTTCTCGACGCCTGATGACCAAGAAAGAGGTCATGGCTGATATCGGCTTGCTGGAGAAAATTGCTGGTCTGTGACTCACGATAAGGAAGCGTTAACCTTATAGAGTTGCGGCTCTTGGTATCGTTTCGATTTTGAGGGAGAATGCTGCGAAATCAGGAGTAATCATGTCCAACGAAATCGAAAGGTTTGAAGCCGAAGAGGAATCCGTCCAACGAATGGAACGGTTTCAGTCGCTCCAGGCGGGTGCATATTGGCGGGCACTTAAGGATTTTCCTCAAGAGGGAATCAGCAAGGGAGAAGTGCTCCTGCTCCAATCCATTCGTTGGGCGGATGATGCCCCGCACACCTGTATCGTTCGGGCGCACCCGGACAAGATCGGCCGCTCCTATGCAATCGAGCTCCAGGACGGTGAAAATACCCGTGTCACCTATGGGAAGCATGGGGAACATCGTTTTCTTGTCAACGATTTCTTGATCGGTTTCGAATACGAGCCGGATCACGAGCGCATCCGTATGGAGGAAATCCAGCAGGTTCAATCCCATGTGGGAGATCTGCAGGCAGAACTGATCGAAGCGCAACGTAACCCGGCGATCCTGGCCAAGGTCGTTGAAGACGGCATTGCGCAGCGGCGAAGCGAAGCCAGGCGCCTTGCTGCACCGGATGCATCCGAGAGTGAAAATGGCGAAATTTCCGGGCTGCCGGCATCCCCTGTCCCGCCGTCAATCCTCCTGGGGTCTCCAAGCCTGAGCGACGTCGTGCATGTCGGTATGACGGAGCAGGACGTTGAAGGCATGCGAGTGATTGCCGAGGATCAGCATGAGATCGCCACGATCAAGGCTAACTGGATCCGCAGCAAGACAGCTCAAATCGGTGAAGCCGTCGGCCGCATGACCCCGTATTTCGAGGAACAGGCGGCTGCGGCCCTGGCACGCACCGAAGATGTTCGCACTCATGTCGACCGCCTCAAGCGAGGCATCGAGACACTGGATCTCTATGTTGGCAAGGGCGTGGAACATCAGACATTGCGGGATGGGGCGTCGGCTCCCGAGGGCGAGCCGCTGACGCTGATCCAGCGCAAGCTTTATGTGGACGAAGAACTCGCTGTCTGGACGGACATCGACGAGTGGTTCGATTTTGAGGATGACGACTTGTTCGTCAAGGCTCTCCAGGAACATCCTGGCCTTGTGGATCAGATTTTCCCGGCACAACGAGCGGTTGTAGCCATGGCGACAACACGCCGAAACATTCGCTACGCTGATCCATGGGCAGCCATGGTCAAGGGGAAGATCAACAAGCAGGTGTTTCTTCTCGTTCGCGATGGCGAGAAGGTACACCGGGTATTTTCGCCGGTTGAGAGCCATTTGGGGGCGCACTGTCTGTTCCCTGCGCAGGTGGATCTGCAGCGCATCTTCAAGTCTTGGGATGGCCGCACGATTAGCCTCGATGATGTCGCTTACACCGATCACCAAAGCCAGTTCGAGGCGGCTTCCCTGCATTACAAGCGCTTCCTGGTTCTGCTTTGCGGACTGGATCACCGAGAAAACCTGTTCGGAAATTTCTATTCGGGCCCCAAGACACTCGATTTTGTTTCCCAGGAGTTCCAGGATCGCCACATGCGGTTCGTGTTCGACTACAAGGGCAATAATTCGATTGCTGATTACACGCCGCGTCTTTCCGTTGACGAATGGGTGAAAGACCGTAATCGCTATCTTGGTGCGGGTTCTCGCGTCATGTGCGATTGGCAGGCACTGATGAACCCTGACACCGCACCTGCTGCGGTCGTCCGGGTTCGCACCCGTGACTACGGCATCTCACAGGACGTTCGCTATGCTCCCACGACGAAGTTCTCCGTCGCTACCGTGGCGAAGAAGGGGACTTCCCTCACTGTAGAGGTCGAGGTTAATGGGTATGCCTATAGCGTCGACAGGGATCGCACCTTCAACTGCAAAGTGGATATCAGCAAGTACGAGGAAGGCTATTGGGAGGATACTCGCCTCGCTTACCTATGTCTGGACGCTGTCGATCCTGAAGATTTGCGCTGGTATATCCAGGATCGGGATTCGCGGTATGGACAGGTACGCTATATCCGTTTCTTCAAGAAGGCACTGCAGTATGTTGAGGCTGAGCGCGCAGCCGAGAGCGATATTCGAGCTCGTATGCGGCAGGCCATGATCAATGGCAATGTCGGCTCGACGGAAACTCATGAAGCTGTAATCGATCAGGCTATTCAGGCTTGGCGCGCTGCTAATCGGGGTCGGCCGTTCCCGTCTTTCGTCGATAACAAGGCTCCCCGTGAATGGAAGGCAATCCTCGATCAGCTGTTCTCGCTCGCTGACGGTGATACCGTGCGTTTGGACGCCATTGCCGCCTTCGTTGAAAATAACGGAATGCAGCCCCTACGGATCGCCGTGTCGGGCAAAGGGCGCCTGGTTGTATATGCCACGCCCACTGAAGATGAGATTGATGACCGGATCGAAGCGCATGCCTGGGTGCACCGGATCGAGGTCTATTTCAAGGGAAAAGATGTCGTAGAATCCTTGCGAACCTGGACTGTGCTTGAGGAAATGAATGCCTCGGAAACGGTACTGCGCGTTTGGCCTGTTCAGGCCGAATGGATGGGGCGGCATTCTTCTTTCAAGGATCTGCACCACAAGAGGAAAGTTATCGACCTGATCGCTAATTGGCGCAATCACCTGGATGAGTGGCTCACGACGGATGCGGCAACGATCAATAGCCAATATGAGCGCTGGGTAGCAATCCGCAGGGAGATCCATCGGCATTCACGCATGGTGGCCAACCTCATGGTGCATATCCCTGTGGGGATCGCCAAGCGGGAGGAGAACGAGCAGATCAGAATGGTGGTTCTTCTCGGAAAAGATCCACATGCCATGCTGGCTTTGCGCTCCAATGATGAAGAGTTCAAGCAACGCGTGCGCCAGACGTATGTGCGTAGCTTCAAGAATGAAAAGGCAGGAGCGTCCAGGTTTGATCAGGCGGTAAAGGATGGAGCTTCCTGGGATTTGGCGGAAATTCCGTTGCCTTCGGTTGCTGAAATCGAACAGATGGAAGATATGCGTGAAACTAACAATCTGGTGAATATCACCGATAATGCTCAAGCCCGCCCCTTGATGTCACAACGTTTCGCTCATCACCTTGAGCGCAAGGGGAAGCATGCGGCAACCTATTTCTTCGGCAGGGATCTCGTTTCCGATATCTCGAATACCCTGGATGATATCCTGGAGCTGACGATCCCCGAAGACCACGGCATCTACACTGTCTCTCGTATCACGGCGCGCCTGGGTAATGACAGAGAAAGAACCTGGATCGATATTATTCCTGAGCATATCGTCAAAACACACAACAGGAATTCTTTTGGCCCCATATGGCCGTCGAAGGAAGACATTCCGGAAGGGTGGAGCGTGACTTCGATTCTCAGTGAGGCCTACAGCCTGTCTAAGGCACACGATGTGGCCAAGGGATGGCTCGAGCCGGGAGAACGCCTGTCAACCGATGTGGAAGTTCCTGATATCAGGACGCCGGAAGGGGTAACTCGATTGTGGGTGCTCAAGGAGTAAGAAGATTCGGGCATTCTGGATGCAGGATGTTGAGGCCTCGGTGGCAGAGGCTTTCCGCGACAAGGTACTTGCGCGCCTGCCTGCCTGATATATGCCAGCATTTAGCTGCCGGCATCATTTGATAGATGCCGGCAGCTGGGACATGCTTCCCTTGGAGCAACCGTGATATAAAGGGAAGCATGCCATGATCCGACATAGTGATGTCGCATTGGGACCGGATTTGGTCTTCGGATTGGCGCGGCAAAGGTTATTCCTTACAGAGCGGGGAAGAATTCGCAGTCGGGTTATCGATGGCCAGGCCGAACGCGATGTCACCTTGCCGGGCTGTGTGGTTCGTGTGCATTGGCAGGGTAATGGTGGGACAGTAAAGCTTCTTTACCCAACGATGAGGGATATGAGCACTTGGCTGGATACCAATGATCCGGAGATGTTCGCTTCCCTGCTGCACAATGTGGATGTTTCGATCAGACGAGATCTGCCAAATTTTCCGACTACGGGCTTCGCCATTGCAGATGCCGCGGCTCTGGCAGAGCGCGGAATGGTCTCGATCCTCAACGATATACCTACATTGAAAGGAGCCCCATTTCTCTGGCATTCCAATGAGCGCATTCGTGAGCACGTTGAAGGCCTTGTGGAAAGAGGGGTTGTCTCGGCGGATCTGCGGAACCGCTTTCTTGCCGGAAAGAATTTGCCAAAACTTCATTCTGATCCGGACTGGAGCTCGCTTATTCGCTGGAACCTGCAAACCGATGAATGGATAATGCAGGCTGAAGGGAGAACCAGAAGTAGATGGCCGGCCGGAGATCGGGAATGGGTCAGGATCGAGACGGAGTCAGGTGTCATCGCGTGTTCACGTGCTGTCGGGCAAGTGGAAGGTTTTGTTCGCTCGCAGGGTAATGAGTTCTACGCCTTGATGGATAACACCCATAGAATTTCACTTTTTACCGTCTGTCAGGCAGGGCGACTGTGTGTTGTGCACGAGAGAAAGGAGGCGGGCATGATGCTGTCGCCACCGGAGGTCGATGAGATGATCTCCATCCTGGAACGCAATGTTATCGCAGCCTCCCCATCCGCTTCATTGTGAAGAGATGGGAAAAGCCACCGTCGTTCTGTAAAACAACTGCCTTATAGTCGGCGGGAAACGTAATTCCATACTCGGTTTCAAAACGCTCAACGATTGAGGGGTCTTGAATGGGCTTCCCATCTACAAATTTAGCCATTGCGCTTAGCCTTTTTGGCTTCAAGCATTTCAAGAATATATGAGGTGGGCAGGAAGGAATTGATGAGTGTAGTGAAGTCTGGAGCGACTGGGAGGGGCGGAACATTGGTTCCATCAGTGACATCAAGCTCACCCGTGACCACGACAATCGATGGGTGATCTGGATCGGTGCGGTAGTCAAAGCAGAACAACACGCCAGAGCCTGAGATGCCGAAGGCAATAACGCCGGGTTCTAAGTAGTCATCATTGTGCGGGTTCAGTGTGAAGATATTCCCTGTGTCTTCATAATTCAGAAGTTGAGCACAGGAATAATATTGCAGTCCGTGATTAGGATCATTGACGGGGACGAAGGATGAAGTGGGGTAAGCACCATCGTTCTGCAGGACAACGGCTTTGTAGTCGGCGGGGAATGTAATTCCATGCTCTTCCTCGAAACGCTCAATAATCGATGGGTCTTGAATGGGCTTTCCGTCTGTAAATTCAACCACTTCATCCTCCTATTCAGGGTCGCAAAGAGTGAAGCTGCCACGATGATAGAGATTATGGATTTCTTCTGGCAAGAGCTCCATTCTCCCGCAATCCTGATGGTGGTGCCACACCATACCAAAGATTTTTATTTTTCCAGCAAAGATATCTCTCAATTGTTTTTCGGTAAAAATGTCTCTTGATGTAACTCCAGCTTCTAGCCGATGCCGCAGATCTGTGGTGGCTCGACGATTGTCGACGTCACGATTCCCCGATAGCTGGATGTAAGCAGTATCAACAACGTATTTGTCGAAGATCGGAAATCCGCGTTGATCGCGCGCGATGACGATATCAGTGCCGGTAATATGACGGGGATTCGTAGGATAATTATTCATAGGCATGGTGGACGATCCATCGACTCCCCAGACCGCGACGACGTCATCGCGTTTACGTCGCGGGTCGTAGACGCCCTGATCCCGCTCGGAGTTCTGCCTTTCGACCGAGCCGAACATGGCGTCGAACAGGCTGCCGCCCCGGGACGGGGCAGGTGGCGGTGCCATCGCGACGTCGGGAGCTGTAGGTGGTGGTGGAGGTGCCCAGGTGTCGAAGGATGGCGGTATCGGTGTCTGCAGACCGGCGACATCTGCCCCAGTGACGCCATGACCACCTGCCAGTCCAGGCAGGTCAGGTGCGGGTGGGACATGCGCTGGTCCCAGATCGATGACGTCAGCCGCGGTCGCGTAGTCGAGGCGATTGTCATGGGCGTAGCGGATGATCTCGAGTGGGTTTCTCTTCACCTCCAGGGCAACCAGTACATCCTGAACCCGATTGAGAAGGGCAGGGTGCTCGACAGCCAGCTCCAGGGCTTTCTGCAGAGCAAAGCTGCGAACAGCGGGATCTTTGGATAGGGTCACCACCTTGCGGATGGCGGCGCGGCCGCCATACCGTACGGCAGCGCCGACAGCCGTGACGACCAGGGTCTTCTTGACAAAGCCGGCTTCGACCTGCTGCACCCCAATGAGGGGCAGGGGAGGCGCCGCCGGCGTGAAAATCAGCGTCAGGGCGAGGAAGAAAGAAAGGAAAAGCCGTTTCATCCAGGGCTCACCAAACAAGGAAAACTCCAGTATGAAGCCCATCTCATAAGGAAAGGTTAATCAGAGAGTGGCAGCGGGTGTTTACTTTCTTCTTCAAGCCTTATGTTCTATGTCTGAAAAAAGGAGACTGAGATGAATAGACCGCCGGCGTTGACTGCCCAGAAGCGTAAAGAGATTGAAGCGCTTTTTCTGCGGGATGACGGAAGCGATCCATTCCGCGGTAGTGGTAAGGACGAGGATCTTCAGCGAGTCGTTGCCGCCGGCATGGAGGCGATGATTGAGATCAAGAAGATCGAGCTCCGTTTTCACAAACGTTGGGTAGCATCGTTTACCGAGAAGAATACGACTCTGGTTTTGGCAGCAATTTATGGGTTGGAACAGGATCTTGCTACTGCGAGCAACCTGGATGCCAGTAGGCAGGAAGCTATTCGTAGAATAAGTATGCGTGCATTGTCCGTGGTATCGCACAATAAGATCAGAGCGTGGTTGTACGATCATGGGGGGAGTGGTTTTATTGCCGAGGCCAACCAGCGCCGAGCGTTGAAGGAATATCTCGATGAAAAACTGGTGGAACTGGATCGACTGGTTGAGGCCGCTGATGAATCCCGTTTGACGGCAGAAGACCAACAAGAGCCCTCTCCACCTATGCCGTAAAAGCGGCCAGGATCGAGGCTGGTCAAACTGGCGCATACGAAAGCGTCTCTTCATCTTCGTCAACGTTGTCCCCTTCTTTGAGGAATATCGCCGCATAGCGGTATTCCGATCCTATAAAAGGAAGCATAGTGGGATCAGGAACACCTTGTTCCTGAGAGTCGTAATAGCGAGAATCGACGCGCAGGAAGGCGTGATAACCGCCGAACTCGAGACCCAGGTCTTCTGCTACTTCATCCGAGGTCTCGAGCGCGATGTCGATACCGGGGAATTCGGCGAGGATTTTTTCCATGCATTCCATGGCAAATTCCACACAAGGCCCTTGGGTGATGCACCAGGCGGATTGGACGTTGGGCTGAGTCGGATCGGCGATCCATTCATTAACGGTCGCTCTTACGATCTCCTGGACACGAGCATCCCGGGCGATCTTGGCAGGAGCATCCTGGGTCAGGGACGCCTCAAGAGCGGTCTCGAATGTTTCCCATGAAAACGGGTAAGGAAGGGTAATGACCTTCCAGCCATCGCGAAATACGTCTTCACCATCAAGACCAACACCGCGTTCTATATCGTTGCTGGCGAAGACGGTCACCGTAGGAGCATCATGCCATTCCACATAAGACGCGATCGCCCCCATTGCTTCTTCGAGCTCGGCCGCGCTCGTGAAAACGAAACCGGATAAACCTTTTTCAGGATCGCCGCACCACATGTTGGAAACAGGGCATTGCTTTGGGGATACCAGGGAATTGTTGCGTTCAGCATAGGAAAGGGCTTCTTCACGGATTTTGAACCAGGAGTTGACGTTTCCAGAGAAGCCGCGGCGCAGATCGCCATCAGGATCCATAGTGTCTCGCAAGATAAAAAAACGTTCCCTCATAGGCTCAAACTCCGGTTAGCTGAGCCGCAGTTTATATGTAATATCAGCAAGACCAAATGGTAGTCGCTTGCGCCATCTCGACGATCATGCGCTCGTGCAGCTCTAGGATGCCGTCGCCGCCGAGTGCCGTCAGGCCGAAGGCTTCGGCAATATTCGGGTAAGCGGGGCTGATAGCCCTGCGCCGGACGCCGGGCCGGGATCGCGAGCGGCGCGGTTGAGCGCATGCGGCGGCAGCCCGCCCGATCTGCGAGGGAATATTCCTTCTCCCCTTCCCCCCTTCGGATTCTGGCTCCCCCTCATTGAACCACGCATGATCTGGCGCTATATTGTGTCAATAATGACGGCATACAATGCAGGAGCACCGATTATGAGCCTTGCCGAATTTGCTGATGATGGCCTCTTTTCCCCCCGGAAGATCGCCGCAACACTCCGCACGACCAGCGAAGAAATCGCGCGCACGGCTGGACTTGGACGCGATGCCGTTCAGCGCAAGGATCGCGTACGCTCGGACAAGACGCAGCGCCGGCTCCGCGAGATGGCCGAAATCATCAACAAGGTAGAGCCGCGCTTCGGCTCGGCGCTGATGGCTTATGCCTGGTACCGGTCCGAGCCCTTGCCGGGGTTTTCAGGGATGACGGCGATGCAACTGGTGCGAGATGGCCGCGCCGATGATGTGCTCGACTATATCGACGCCGTCGATGCCGGTGTGCACGCCTGACCTGGGCGATGCGATTCCGGGGAATCCTTTATAGGGCGCTGAACCCGATTTACGCCCGCGAACCGATGTCGGGGCGCGGCGCCGAGCTTTATGGTGGCCGCTTCAACCGAAAGGGCACGCCGGCGCTCTATCTATCGCTGTCAGTTATGACGGCGCTGCGCGAAGCTAATCAGGCCGGCAGTCTGCAACCGACGACGCTGGTTTCCTATGATGCCGATATCGAGCGCGTGTTCGACAGCTGCGATGAAGCTGCTTTGCGAGCCGAAGGAATAGACGCGGCAGCACTCGCAGATCCCAGTTGGCGCAATCAAATGCGGTTGGAGGGCGAAGCCAGAACACAGAACTTTGCGCGGCAGCTCGCTGCGGTTGGCTATCATGGACTGCTTGTCAGGAGCTTCGCGCCGGGGACGACAGAGGAAGATTTCAACCTGGTCCTCTGGCAATGGAGCAACGAAGTATCTGCTCGTCTAACACTAGTAGACGACGAAAAGCGGTTGTCACACTAATGGCAAAAGCCGACCCCATTCCTTCCGATCTGGATACGACGCCAGGTCGGACGTTCAGACTCTAATCGACGCTCCCCAAAAGCGAACTAATCTAATTCCAATTGGCTTGCTGCCATCAGGTAATTCGAATCTAGCGGGCTGCATCAAAGCATTAAAAGAACAGAGAAACCGGGAAAGCCGGAATGTGCGCCTTTTTATGTTACCATTGGCCTCCCTACGCTCGGTCATCCTGAAAGATGCGTTGATGAGAAAATCAATGCGGCATCAATATGAAACTCCGTCCATTGTATCCTGCATAGAGACGGTGCATCTTTCTGGAGATAACTCCAGGAGATGTGGGATGGGAACTGCAAAGTTTGGGTTCACCGACGATCTGTTCAAGAAATTGCATGCGGCACTGAATGCTGCGGGCCTCGGCGAAGTGCAGATGTGTTTGAACGAGTATCCCGAAGATGAATTCGATGAATCAGTCGATGACGAGATTTCCTTTGTAAAGGCTGATGGAAGCAAGCTGGACAGATATGTTCAGAGTGGCCCATACGGGATATCATTGAACACCTCAATATACGAAAATGGTGAGTTCTCGGGGACGCTATATGGCACGATTTTTGAGGTCACGATGATCGAAGCCTTTGTGCGCGAGGCCGTCAAGGTCATCGCCGATGATGTAAGGGAAACACCGGCACCGTCAGCACCGTAGATAACGGGGCTCTTCGTAGTGGATGTCGTCCAGACAATATCCGTTACGAAGAGCCGGTAATGGCTGTAAAGTTCTGAATAAAAAAAAGCGGTGTCTGTCGTACCGCTTTTTTTTATGACTCAAGGCACTGGGTTGCTGGTGTGCACTTCAATTGCCTGAGCATAGGCATCGGAAAGGTCGGCAATATCTGCTTCTCCTCGGCCGATGGCATGGGTACCGAGGATTCGAGCGGCCGGGCGAACAAGACCGAGAATATCGTCCGGGATGTTGATGTCGATAAACCAGGAATCGTTATCGAGGTCTATGGAGAGAAGATGCTGGGGCAGAATGCCGGCGGCTTCAAGAAGAAGGGCATCGACATCATTCCAATCCCATGCCTGATCACTTTCGGCCCTGGAGCCGGCGGTAATCAACTTATTGTTGAAGGATGTAAAACGATTTTCCGCGGTCTCAATGACTTTGATGTCGTGCTCATCGACCTCAATGAGGTCGGGTATGACAAAGAAGTCGATTTCAGAAAACTCCACCGGCCAATCGAGAGGAGTGATTTGAATTTTGCCGTTACCTGGGATGGAGGCCACGACATAATCAGTTTCCTGAAATCTGACCAGGTCAAGGATAGATGGCTTGTCCATGATGCTACTTCTCAAAGGGATGGGGTGTCGTGAAAATCGACGGCCCAAGCAGTTTCAGCGGTGTGAAGCGCGGAGTTGATCAAGGCAAGAGCTCCTCGAGAAGGATCTGATGCGCGAGCATCTTCATCCCATTCGGAGCTATCTCTCATGACCGCGGTGAGTTCGGGATGTTTCTCGAAGACGAAACGAATATCGTCCTCGACTCTGGTGAGAACATCGGTTCCCTCATCCTTGCCAACATCGAGGGCTTCATGCAGATATTTAGCGTCAGGAGCGACTTCCCTGGCTGCGGTGACTATGGAGAAAACTGCATATTCCTCCAGGGCAGACCGCACGGCGGGCAAATGAATGTTACGGAAATCAGAAATAGCTCGCTCGAGGTCAGGTGAGAGATGACGGTCAGAAATGCTGGATCTGGCCTTATTGCTCTCATTTGAATCCGACATCTTTTTCTCCTTAAGAAATTAACCCAGCTTACGTTGGCCGCTGGCAATAAACCAGCCTGCAATCAGTGGTTAACGACAAGTGCGGATATAGGTTGTCGTTGATTCCAACCGGGATTAGGCTGGGGGAAATGGAAAGGCTGTTTCATGAGCGAATTGAACGAGGATCGTGTGAACGCTGCCCTGGAATGGGTAGCGATGCACGATGGTGATGTTCTGGATATCGATCGTCTGGTGCGGGGTATTGTCAATGCATATATGCGGGCGGACATCCTGGCTCCGATAACAGGAGAGACAGTGCGCGCCACCGGTCTTACTGTGGTGCCCACCGATGATCATACCTCCGACATCAGCAGCAGCACTTTGCCGGCTGAAATGATCAAGGCAGGGAAGAGTGTCCTGGATAGCATTCACTCGAATGATCCGGGTGACGGGAAACAAGACAATGGTATGGTTGCAGTTGCGGTTTACCGTGACATGGTTGCGGCAGCTCCACCAATGGTTCCGGCAGAGATTGACCAGATCGTTGTTGATCCGGAAGTAAGGGCAGATATCGGTAATGCCGGTGAAATCGCCAAGAAAATCGAGGACAGATATTTCAGCAAGCCCGAAAAATCCATGCGACGCCACGTGTTGCGGCTGGTGCGCATGGTGGAAGGACAACGCCAGGTCATTGAAGCGCTGCAGGTCAGTGAGGAGATCAGAAAAGCTGGTACCTGAGAAAAACAGCCTACCAGACAATAAAAAGGCCAGCGTAGCACGCTGGCCTTTTTATTCGGGTGATCGCTACTCAGGCCTGGAGCTTGGTGATCAGCTTGACAGCGTCGGCAACGTTCAGGGTTCGAGTGATGTCTTCATCAGAGATTTCGATCGAGAACTCTTCCTCTAACGCCATGACCAACTCGACCTGATCCAGTGAATCGGCGCCGAGGTCGTCGACGAAATCAGCTGTTTCGGTAACCTGCTCGACCGGCACATTGAGGTGGCTCGAAACGAGCTTGCGAACCTTATCCAGTGTATCGCTCATATTCATTCCTTCTGAGATGGGCGAATCGCCCGTTGTCTGCACGATCCTGGATACAGGGAGAAGGCGCAGGAAACCAGAGGATAAAAATGGAGAATAGTTAATGTCAAATTTCAACCTTCGGTTAACCCATCAACGGTTTCCGGGCTTGTGCTTGGGCTCCGAATGATGGATTGAATAGAAGACGCGTTGCGAGGGCGGCCACAGGAATTTGGCCTGGACAGCACGAACCCCTGCGGGCGACCAAACTCGCGTTTTCACCCAAGTAGCTTGCGCTCCAAGGGTTTGGGGTCGGTAACTTCTGGTTGCCGACCCCTATCTCATCCCGGAATGTTAATTCCGCAGAATCAGTGCCTCAAACAGGTCTGCAATTGCTGGCTATGCCAAGCAATGATACCGTTCAAGAGTTATTGGAGTCCCTCATGCAGCAGCTAGCGAATTCTTGCACGATTTCCATCGCTTCCGATGGGGAGGCCGCTCTTTTTATCGAGGTGGCAGATTTTGATGCTTCAATCCCTTGCAGGATCTCTATTCAAAAAGACGATCTTGTTATCATGCAAAGTGGTGTTGAAATCGTACGGGCAGAGGGAATTGATGCGAAATTCGTCGATAAGCTCAAGATAGCCCCCAATATTCTGGTCGTTAACATTTTGAATCCTGGAAAGCAGGATGAACTTATTGCCATTTGTGAAGGATCAGTTTTGGCGTAATGCCGTTTTGTGATTTGCCTCGTGCTACTCTATGCTTCCGATCAAGGACTTAACCGGGAGTGTTCTGAGATGGGTGAAAGCGAATCGAACGTCATACCAATTTCAAGACAGTTATCCCCAACCTACGACAAGCTCGAGAAGTTCGAGGACGGTGAGAAGCAGGTGATCGGCTCTCGGGGCGGGCTGCTGAACCGGTCGTTTTCCCGTTACATGAAGGGAATACGGGAAGCGGTTGAGGCAGGTTTGACCAGGATTGAAGGTTATTTCGGACTACAATTTGTTCAATCGCCGCCGCGGAAGGATGTTTCCATCACCAAGTCTGATGATGGAAAAGTCATTGGCCTGAACATATCCGTCGCCGATGAACAGTACTCAATTTGGCAGCGTTGTCGTCTGCTCGGTAGCACCATAATTGGAGCAGCATATTCGGAACGTCATATAATCTGGGACGAAGTGAAGCAGGTTTTGCGTTCCGCCGGCGTTCCTGGTTTTAATCCAGGTGAATTGCGGGGAGTGTGGCGGCCGGGGATGACCGAGCACCCTATCCTTGTGCTCCCGCATCGCCATCAAGATGGACAGCCCTTGAAGGGAAATTGGAGCTTCCCTAGTGCCAGATTTATGGATCTGGCACGCGATGCCATGCGGTTGCAGGTGGAAGATCCACAAATGGCTGATACGTGTATGACTGGATTGACCGAGGAATTTGTGCGGCAGGCAAGCCACAAGAATGGGGCAACTCTGTTTCTGCATGGCATCGAGATGAATGTGGGGGCTGGCACCTATACGGTGATGGTGCGCAACAGAGATGAAAAGAACCCGTGGCGAACAGTGGCGGTTGAGCGTAAGGGTGTTCTGCTCGAGATCGATCCTGAAGCCTGTGCCATTATCCGGGGCAGTGTCGATACGCTTTCGCCATATCCGGCTTGACCTTTAAAGAGATCTTCGTAGCGGATGTTGGTTGGACCATCTTCGCTACGAAGATCTGGGGTATGTGAACCGCTGCCCTTCAATAAACGGCAAGGCAAGCTTTTCTCTTGCGTACTTCTTTCGTAAGGTTCGCACGACAAGGAGATTACGATGCCAGAGCTCAATGCGACTTTTCAGCCTCAACAGTGGATTCATGATAACGCCGTGGACAGCGACCACAGCTCACGTTTTGATGCAGCGCCGGCGTTCCTGGAACTGAATTTCGAACAGATGCGCCACGTCGTTAGGGAAGTCCTTGAATCCCGTCACGACATCGACATTCTTGCTGAGAAATCCGGTCTTGTCGGTACTAATCCTGGTCAGCACGATGGCCCGTTTTACATCGACATCGACGAAGCAGATCTGGAACAGTTCCTGTCAACCATTGGCATCTCCGATATCACCACCATGACGGAAGTGGACTGGCAGACGATATCCCGGAAAGAACAGCATGCCGTGCGCCATAAAATTATCGGCGACGCACTCGAAAACGGCTTTATCGATGTCGGCTATCGCCTCATCCAGGACGCCATGGGGATTGATGACGGTGGCTTCGCTTCGACGTACGACTCCGACACAAGAGTGGATTACGGCAGTATCTTTGCTGATCTCGCCGGCGCGCCAATCCTGAGAACAATCTACGATGCCGTCGGTAGAAAAACATTCGTTGAACGCCTGGGATCTCTGAATAACGCTGCTTCCATCCCTTCGATCGACAAATTGCCAGACGATCCGTCACCAGATGACATTTCTTCTCTGGCTGCAGCATCCGCAGATCGCATCCTCGCGCATGTGAAGGACATCTTCCCTAACGTTCCTGATATCGAGACATTCAGGTCGGTGCTGCACGAACATGCTTCCAGGTATGCACAAGCCGAGCTCTCCTTCCGGAAGAACCACGTTTCGTCTCCCATTTAACCGGTGCGGGGCATGGGGCTCAGGAACATCATCGACCAGGTGAGGCATTGGAAATGGTCGATGATCTTCCTGAAATCATCAAAGGTTCGCAGATCGTGCTCTTGTCGGTTCCTGGAGCCACAAACGACCACGCATATCGATATGCCCACCATCACCAGTCCTGTGCCAGATCCGATCATCGATGCGAACTTTGGTTTCGTGGTCAGTAACTCCAACGTATCCTTCAACAATATGCTGTCCTGCTACAAGGATCTCATCATCCCTGATCCTGACGTCCACATGATGAACCGGATACCCGGCAAGCACCCCCTTGCCATCGCACATATGCTGAAATTCCTCGGGGCCAACATCATCGAGATCCAGAACAGCTACCGGCTCTGCTTCCATGCAACCGTACATGACATATGCTTTTGACGACATGGCCGCTATCTGAGGCATATCATGCGGCGAGACGGGGGTTCCGTGCGTGAAAATCGTGTTGAACCCCACATCGGCTCGCCCTAACGCGATGACGATCGGTGGAGGCGCAATCAACCTGGATATTCCGAGGTCTTCGACCTGCTGCGTCAAGGCGGAAATATTAGCCACGCCAGGTTTCTGTGGCTTGACCCGCGGCAACACAGCGGTGGATCCTGTGGCAAGGCAGAAAAATACGAACTCAGGACACCAGACCAGGTCAATATCGTCATCCGAATGCAACAATTCCTGCATTGCCTTATTCTGCGCAAGCATGAAACGGTGAGACCGCGCAACGCATACCGATGCTCCCGCATTGTCTCTACCGAAAGAATAGCTTGCGATCTCGTCCGGAGATTCCACGGTTAAACCATGCCGATAGTCAGATCGCATCCTTGGATTTAACCGCAAACTTATTCGGCGTGTTTCAGGAATAAAACGCAGCAACAAATCTGCCTTCCCAGATGCGATGATACCGTCAGGGGAGAGCTTGCGCGCCGCATGACGTATGCCCTCCAGACCCGTAAACGGCTCTGCGAAAATTGCAGCGGCTCCGATGCGCCATAATGCCAGGATGGCAACATAAAAACTGATCGAGGGCTGCTCAGCAACAAGCACGCGCATGCCAAAATGAAGGCCTTCTGCTTTCCATGCGGCCGCAAGTTGGCTGGACTGGAGCTCGAGCTCGGCGTAGCTGATACGACGCCCCTTGCTGTCGATAATCGCAGAGCGATCGGGGAAATCATCGACACGATCCAGTATGGGTAAAAACAGCACCATATCCTCCTGACCACGTCCTGCCGCGACAAAAAACAGCGTTTGCTGAACTTCTGTTCATGCCGCCCTTATTTTCCGCACGACACCTTTCAATCCATCGACTTCAATCTGATCGCCATCTTCAATCCATTCGACGCCTCCCCTGATTCCGGTAACGCAGGGTATCCTCATTTCCCGTGCAGCAGTGACCAAGGGAGAAAACATGGATCCCTTTTCCACGACAACCGCGCCAACACCAGCTAACAGCATGACACACCCAGGATCAGCGCTTCGGATAACCAACACCTCTCCTGGAGAGATAACGGCGTCGAATGGATGGCGCACGACACGGGCAACCCCAGCATAGATTCCTGGAGAACAGAGATTTCCTCTGCGGATTTCGGCATCATCTTCATCCAGATCACGAACCTGAATCCAGCGGGCGACATGCGGCGATCCGATGGTTTCAAAACGATCCTGCGGATTACCCCAGGCTTCACTCTCCTGCCGTCGATGCGTCACGATACTCCGCAGGTCAGTGTCTACTCCCCAACCTTCCACGTAGCCCAGCAACTCATCCACAGTCAGTTGGAAGACATCATCGATATCTTCCAGGGCTCCAGCAGCCACCAACCTTTCCCCAAGCTCCCGGACAATGCGGCGCAGATAAGCAAAGACCCGGACACGTTCAGACTGCAGTTTTTCCTGATCGTGAAACCTGTTTGTGACCAGGCGAAGCAATAGCCTGACAACACCCCCGCGTAGCGATCGGCCAACAAAAACTTCATGAGGATGGACAGGACGTGGGTCATCTCCATGGATGATGAGGGCAGAACCCGATTCAATCACTCCAAGAATAGCCCTTAGCAGAGGAGTGGGATCATCGCGCAGGGTGCGACTTTCAAACTTCATTGTACCCACGCAATAATCACCGAACTCGACAATGCAGGAGTCGATACCCTGCCCCATCTCAGGAAACCTGTCGTAAATCTCTGCCAGGTTACCAGTCCGCAAGGCCTTGATCATATCCTCCCCAAGGTCACGCGCATGATCCGCCAGAACAATGATACGCTTCGTCAACTGAGCGGGAATACCCCCGCTATGGCTGATCAGAAAACGATCGAACATCTCATTGCCATCATCCCCTGCCCAGCGCTGAACGGCTCGCTGGGCAGATTCAATGGCAATTGCACAAAACACTTCATTGAGTAATGGCGCATCCCACCGGTCAAGCAATTGGCGTTCTATATTCCGCCACTGCCCAACCAGGATATCCATGTCCGCTGTGGCCAAATCGATGGGTTCGCGCAACATCTTTTCCACGCGCCCCAAAAATGCTTTTTTGACCCAAGGAAACGAAATGGCTTTCGTAATCAGCCCAGCTACCACCCTCAAGGTGCTGGCGGCTTTCTCGCCTTCGATATGTTGCAGATGCGCACCCTCAGGCAAGGGCTTGTCTATGCCCATTATGCGATCCATGACCTGGTGATTGCGACAATATTCTGGTAAAGCAGCCAGAAGACGATACTGAGCGATGCGGTCATAATAAACATGCCCATCAAACCGTGCGAGCAGCGCATCGAACGCGTCGGAGCGCATCGCAATTTGCCTTGGGGACACTCCCAACAACTCGAGCAGCTGCCGATATCCCCGCCCATAAATCTTGCGAGCGAAAGAAAATGTCAGCGGCGAGACAACGCCGGGATAAATCTCACCAATATCAGAACTATCAAAAACCCGACGGTGCCCCGGCGGCAGATTTGTAATGGGACGCACCTGCAACATAAAGATGTCCGTCCCGACAATTGCCCATTCTATCTCTAGCGGCGACATCTCCATATCTGCATCCATAGCCCTCCCAATGGATCTGAGCATGGAGAAACGACCATGATCAAGTGGAGCGTCCCCTTCACTGGCAGCGACAGGAATAACCTCATCGCTGTCGCGATCAATTGTCCAGGTCCAGCCATTAACGACACTTGTGACCACCCCATCGCTCAGGCCATGGATGGCTGAAACCAACATTGTGGAACGATCCCCCGTACGAGGGTCGACGGTAAAAAGAGTTCCGGATGCGTCTGGATGAAGCATACGCTGCACGATCACGGCCGATTTCCGGCCACCCGAGGCATGAACGCGGCAGATTGCATCCATCACCTCGGATGATGGAACGTCAAGCTCGGAAAGGAACTTTCCCGCGGGTGCCTGTTCTGACGCATGCTGATCATATGGCGAAGCACGCACGGCAAAGGTGCGCCCGCCCATATCGACCATAGCGTCCATGATCTTGTCTTCGAGCTCGGGAGAAACCCGTCCATCAACGGTAAAAGCATCTGTTGGCACAACAAACCATGACGGTACCGCCCAACCTCTCGCATGGAGGTGTGATAATGATGCTGCTTTATTGCCTACCCTGGCAGGATCGACACAATAACGACCCTGGATCAGATCAACCATGGTGTGCACCCCGTCAGAAACAATGATGACAGTATGAGAAAAACCGATGCGACCTCAAAGGCTCGAACTGGCAATCCTTGACGCAGGGTGGTGTCGAGCAAACGCACCGTCAGTATGACCACCATCGCCGCGCACATCGCGCTGATCGCTACTATGGAGTTTTGATCAGACAGCACAATGTAAAGCGTGAGCACACATAAAATGGACGAAGCCAGCCCCCAGACAAGAACCGTGGCACTTCGATCCTGAATTGATCCATCGTGGCCGACATCCCTGGACGGCCCATCATGCAGCTTGCGCGCAATTTCTATGGTCACACCAACACAAAAAGTCATGCCGGCCAGTAATAATGACGTTTTTTGCCAGGCGGCATCGGTTCCCATGGTCGCAATGGAAATAGCCAATAAAGCAATCAGTGGCATGGCCAGCATGCGCAAGGCCAGATGCACGGTATACTGTCGCTGCAGCCATTCGCCGGCACCAAAATTGAAACGCAGAAGAAACAGCCATCCCCAAGTTGCAATCAGAAGTGCCCAAGCATTCGGCGAAAAGGTCAGCAACGCGGCCGCCTGAAACAACATGACGATAACCGAAACAAGGCGCAACTCGCTCAGCCGCAACAAGTTATGCGCTACTGGACGTTCCAAGCGCATGCTGACATCGATATCCCTGATATCGTCATGAACCCGTAGGATAAAAAACATGCCGATCACAACGAGAAGCGCTGCTATGAACGGTGCATCACTCGGTCGTGCCCCTACAGCCAGTTCGGCACCGCGCCAGGTAACCACAGCTAAGAACAACATAGCTATGGCTTCATAAAAAGGCGAAAACCCCTGACGCTGATACTTTAAGAAGCGCAGTACGAATGCTTGTCTCTTCTTCTGGGCACCCATTCCTTATCCTTGCGGTCATAGACCATCGTCACCCACAACAGAATGGATGACTTCGAGCTTAGCTTTTACCTGCTGCAAGGATTCGGACAAGGTAAAAGCGCCTGAAATGGTTAACCCTGGTCGATGCTTTACGCATCTCCACTGCCCTGACAAATGGCTGCTGTTTGGGCCATGGAACGCGCGCGAGAGTTTCTTCATCGTCTCCGCTAGTTCGAGTCCGAAACCGGGGTGTCGTGTGCGCCCACTCTGGTAAAACCGCAGGAGACGCTCGAAGGAACCAGCGTCTTATTCGTTGAGACTGATGCCGGCGTCAGCGTGGTACTGAACGAGGACAGCACTGAGTGACCGTTGTGCCGGCGCGAATCCATCCCCACGTCAACGAATGTATTCCCTGCCCCCGTTCGTGCCGTTGCTAATTGCAGTCCGATGTCATAATCCGGTTCGCGCCTTCGGTTGCTACGGCAACGAACATGCCGTTACCGTAGGTGACGGAGAACCAGGCGTTCTGCTCCGGCGTCGCTCGTGCTGTCCAAGCCACCCCATCCGACGAGGTCATGATCCGGTTCGTGCCTAAGTTTGCAACGGCGACGAACTGACCGTTACCATAGGTGACGGAGAACCAGTAATTCTGCTCTGGCGTGACCTGTGCCGTCCAGTTCACTCCGTCCGGCGAAGTCATGATGCGGTTCGCCGTTCCGTCGGCGGCGCTGGCGACGAACTTCCCCTTGCCATAGGTGACGGAAACCCAGGTGTTCTGTTCTGGAGCCGCCTGCGCCATCCAGTTCACCCCGTCGAGCGAGGTCATGATGCGGTTCGAGCCGTCGGTTGCCACGGCAACGAACATACCGTTACCGTAGGTGACGGAACGCCATCCGTTCCGTTCTGGCGCAGCCTGCGCCGTCCAGTTCGCCCCGTCGAGCGAGGTCATGATGCGGTTTACCGTTCCTGCGTTTGCCACGGCAACGAACATGCCGTTGCCATAAGCGACGGAAATCCATCCGTTCTGTTCTGGCGCGGCCTGTGCCGTCCAGTTCATCCCGTCCGGCGAAGTCATGATGCGATTTGCCGTTCCCGCGTTTGCCACGGCAACAAACTGACCACCGCCATAAGTCACGGAAACCCAGTTGTTCTGTTCTGGCGCGGCCTGTGCCGTCCAGTTCACCCCGTCCGACGAGGTCATGATGCGGTTTACCGTTCCTGTGTTTGCCACGGCAACGAACATACCGTTGCCATAAGTGACGGAAATCCAGTTGTTCTGCTCCGGTGCGGGACGTGCCGTCCAGGCGCCACACACCCCATTTACCGTCACCGAGAACGGTTGAGTACTGGCCTGTTTGAGGTCAGTCTGGTCGACGGCGGTAAGGATGATATTATCAGCAGATTGGACGGCCGCAGTGTTGACGGTGACCTTGCCGTCATCTGCGTCCAGGTCCATCCACCCCGGCAGAGTGGCACCCCATTGCACCGCACCATCTGCAATCAGGTTGGCGACGCTGGGCGTAATGACCAGCGTCTCGCCGACGTCGACCTCATAGGCCTCCTGTGGCACGGTGGCCGTCAGGTTTGGGTGAACCACCAGTTCCATCTGCTGGCTGGCGACGAGATTGTTTTCGCCATCGCGCACCTCGATGGCTGGCGAATAGGTGCCGCTGACAGCCGCCGGCCAGACGATGGCAGTGCCGTTCCATGTCGCGCCATCTGGAAGGCCGACGACGTTAACCGTGTAGTCGGTACCGATGCCGGTCACCGACACAGCGATGTTGAGATTTCCGAGATCACGACCATCCGCCCTGGTCGTGCCAGTGCTCCCATTGACCAGGAACTCAATGGGGCTATTCCCTCCCGGATCGGGAGCACCTCCGTCGTCATCGGAGCCAAGTCCATAGAAGATTGGTGCGTCCATCATCACGCGAAAGCGATCTTCCGCGTGAACTGAGGTCAAGAGCGCCATGCTCAGTACCAGGATTGAAACACTTACCAAACGCCGCATGGTAATCTCCGCAGACGGAACGACATGTATAGAAATTCTAAGATTCTGGATTTTTGCGTACAATGCAATGGATAGATCCGGAATTGTTACCGTGTCGATGTATCACCCTTGATACCATGGAGCGATGTGACCTCCATGCTCATACTGCAAACAGTCCTGCCCCCAGGATTGGGAGGCATGACCAAGTGTCGCGTGATCGCACGCTGCGCCATCAATATCACCGGCATCAATGAGAAAGACATCCTCAGCGTCTTTGTGGATAGCGGACTAACCCGGTGTCTTACCGGACAATCCCCGTTGTGAATATCCCTACCCCTTTTTCATTCTCTGCCCTATCATGCGGTACACACAAAAAGGACTGAACACATGAACGAGCTAGATGGCCTTCAGATCATCGATCCCAACGGCCCCTTCCCTGGATGCTGGGTTGAACAGGATGGTTCTTCAACACGCGTATGGAAAGGCGAAACGGCCTGGCTCACCCGTCATGGCGAAGCCACCGTACGCTGGTTATTGGGACGCGCCGTAACTGCTTATCATGTCGATATCGAAGAAGGCGAACGTATCGCACGTTGCGAAATTTTTTCTCCCGTTGACCACGAGACCTGGCGTCGCCCCAACCCAAATGGTTCAGGCTATATCATCGGAACCCTCACGATTACCGATAATGGAATCCTGTTCACCGACAAGAACACGCTGTCGGAACAAATTAATCGAGGGCCATTGCATGAAGATATCCAGGCCTATCCAGGAGCGGCTGACATCTTCCGCGACGATGGCTTCGCCGCCGCTTTCAACGAATATTCTCGTAATGCGGACTTCCGCAGAAATGGAACTGATGACCCACCCTATAGTATGAGTTGGCGCTTCATTGGGGGATTGATCGCCGATATCCGCGGCATCGGAGAATCCTATATCGATTTTTACCTCGATGACGCAGAATTCACCGAACAGGACACCGCTCGAGTTGAAGCTTTTCTCGACGAGCTAGGCTGGCACAAATTATCTCAAGCAGAAATTAACGCCAACCACGTCAAGGCTATGGAACTTCTCCAGGAAATTGAAGCCCGGCCGGTGGGAGCAATCCCTGTAGCTGATCGCATCAACCTCAACATCGACCGTAGCAAGGTCGTTACCCCAGAAGGCGCTACTGGTCGCATGCACATTGCCAGTATCGACGGCAAGGCGACAGCAGCAGAACACTCTCTTTTCTTCACTCTTGTCGATTTCACGCAAGGAGCGGTGACACCCAAAAATCTCGCCATCCAAAACAAGCCAGGGGATGATACTCCTACCGGGCCATGACCGGCATCATCCCATCAACGGCATATTCTGCAGATCACGATCGGTGAATGCCGTTCGCATCGCTTCCCTGGCGGTTGAACGAATGGCATTCCCAACCCGTGAGCCTAGCAAGGCTTGCCGCTCTTCCTCTGTTGAGCGGAAAAAAGGAAAACGACGCAATGTCGCCTCCATACGGACGGCCAGATCGGCCGCATAGAGATTAACAGGAAAGGTCAGCTCCCCCCAATTGCCGGTGCCAGCCATCTGCACGGATCCAAAGACCCGACGATAGAAGGCAGCATGCTCCCGTCGAACCGACGAAATGCAATAATGAGCTCCCAAATGGTAACATGCCATTACCACAGGCCGCAACGTCAGATAAGGAAGAAAGGTCGCATATGCTTCCCGCGCCTTCTGACTCGCAGTAAACCGGCTCGGATCGATGTAGGATTTTCCCTGATCAAGCAACCCACCCAGCACATCTGGCCAGATCCCAAGACTAGGTGATACGCGGCAATTCGGGGATACGAAATGCATACGAATCGAGCTTGCGAGCTTCCCGTCAATCTCGACACCAAACACGAGAACATTACTCGAGTCGTCGAAAGCATCCTTGGTGATTCCCAATTCGTTCTCGGGAATGAACCCTTCGCGCCGATAAGCCTCGTAACGTAGCCGGTAAACCGGATCTGTAACGTCTTCCGAGGAAACTCGCCGTACTGTTACTCTGTCCAGAAGTTCGAGAATTGACGCGGTAATCCCAGATGATCGGGTAACGTCAGAAGAAAAAGCAGATGGCATAGGAAAAATGGCTCGTCAAAGGGATTGCAAATAAAAATCCTACAACGAGGCGTCAAAATCAAGTACTTGTAGGTAAATTTGCTATCACCCCAGCTGACAATCAAAAGCTGAAGAGCCTAATTCATGTGTTTTACCAGCGTTTTAGACAGTGCGGGGAAGCACCTGATAGCGAAACCCATTCAATTCTGATGGGGCGATGATCCTGACTTCACCCTTGGCATCAATAAATGCTTCATGCCCGTCCATGTTGGCAACCGGCCCCACATAGTCCAGGCATTCTTTGGCATCTCTGTCGCGCACGACGCAACCACGAGTCAGATTCCTCAAAGCCATTCTATCGTCTCCTTAATGAATCGCAGAAATCAACGATTCCTGCGCAAGCGACAAATTGAAACTCACCATGCATCAAAATCTTTACCAGAACGTTTATGAAAATTGATCATCGCTTTGCCCGCAGGAGTCCTGAGATGACAAAGCCCAGCATGCCTGATGAAGATGATGTCCTCGCTGCCATCGATCGTCTTGCATTCGAGGCTCGAAACCATATGGCAAATGGCACACCACTGATTTCATGCCAACAACTTGCATTCGCGTTATTCGAGAAAGGTTCTCCGTTCTGGACACGCCCAAAAGGACAACCGCACGGCTTGGATCGCAGTCCCGCTGTAGAATTTATGGACAGGATTGCTTTCGACATGCCCCGCGTTCACAAGATCAACCTTGGTGGCGCAGCCTTCTATTGTCGAAACCCTTCCTTGAACCATAAAACCTAACGCGACTTCTTATCGTAATGGTGGAAATAACATCGACTTCGATGGCTTCCTCAATTCGGCCTCCTTCCATCCACAAATCTTTGACCTCTTACCGCATCATTGTCCTATTCACCTGACGTCTTTACCCTCCTGACAACACATCAGAAAATGGAAAAGCCTATCAACGATTGGCTTTGGATATTGAACAACGCCTTCAGCCTGGATGCTACGCCTACCCTGGCTGGCTTTTGGCCTTGACTGTATTCCTCGTATCCCTCAGGTTCCATGAATGATATCGCCCCTTGACCCTTTCCGCTCTCTTCTCCTTATCGCCCGACGGCTATGCGCAACATCTGTGCGCATCTCCTCAGCAGGTGAAGCAACCATTGTTCTGCCTAACGGATCTGAAGCAACCCCCAAAATCGGTGGGGCTCCTATCACGCTCGATATTAACGCTATCACAAGCAGCGATCTCTACTACCACGGGAGATTATCGCGCGCGGGAGATTCCTTGATCCATCTGGACGGCGTCGAGTGGAGAATAAAGGATAAAAACGGTATCTCTCTCACTCCCAAGAAACCCTTCCCATCAACTCTCTCCATGATCGCCGAATTCGATCCCGAGTCACTCGCTCGTTTCAGGTCTCTCTACGACCGCGATGATGTGATAATCCGCTGTGACATTGCCGGCGAAACTCGAGCTAAGGATCTGGCTGCTACGATCATGGCCGAGCGCGCCATGATCGGCCTTCCCAGTCGTTCCAACGTCGTCTACGAAACCTGGCACACCAATTCTCCAGAAAATTTGCCTCCTCTCGACCCGATCGGTGAAGGGAGTATCTGGGGTATCCTGGTGGAAGGACGATACAGATCAAGGCGGCAGTTATCCGAGACGGTCGAGATCACTTACACCCACAGCAAGAATGCTAACATCCGCAATATCGATGGCGCTGAAGATGCAGGAATCCCCATAATTCGCCTGGATATCGAAATCGTTGATTCCAAACCTGTTGGTCTGATCTCCTTTTCAGCAGCCGCTAAACCCCTTACGAACCCGGAACTGGCCACGGCTCCGGAATTACCCTGGAACGTTATCGAGACAGAGATCGCCCGCAGAAAAGCCAAAGCCCCAAAACGTCAAAAGACCTGGCTGGAAACAACCGCCAAAGTCGGTCACGCCTTCATCGAGCAAAAATTACCTCGCGGTTATGTCAGCGGCCGCTCCTTGTTCTTCCACGGCCCCATTGCCTATAGCGAAAGCTATAATAATCCGATCGCCGCCTTCGTGGCCGATCGGAACGGTGACCCCACTCTGGTATTCGGCCGCAGCACAAGATGGGCAGGAAGCGCGGTTACATCCACGGCTCAAAGCGATATCGTTACTGCAGCCCATGCTGCAGGCCTAATTCGCGGATATATCGATCCCTCTCCAGATGATCTCGTTCCCTCCATCCGGTTGGGCTCCTTGCAGGCCACTCTTTCCTTCGCCGATATTCCCGCGACAGATGTGCCTCGACACTTTATGCGCAGCAAGGACGAAGACAAATACCCCCGGCTCGCCAAGCTTCATGAGCTTCCTCTGCAAGAATGGTATGCTCAAGAAGAAGAAATACTCCGTAAAGAGATCCAGGAGGCGCACAATAGTGGGGCTAACTACCCAACCCTGCGTCGTGTCCGTGCCTTCGAGGCGTTGATCCATCTCCATGACCACATAACTCGTGTAAACGATATCTATGCCTTCTCCATCCCCGTGATCCAGGACATTGACGATATCCGACAGGATTTCGAGCACGCTCAAATGGGAGTAGCCCAGCGTGAAGCCGCCTTAGCCGCCCGAAAGCAGTTGACAGCCCCCACCGCATGAAGATTCTGGCAACGGCAAGCGGGTCGGCATCTATATCACCTGCGGCAAGTCAACACTCATCCGCATGATCGAGGCGGAGGATCTTTGCCCCCTTCCAACTCACTTTTACGGGCTAATCCTCAAATTCAAGGGATAAGGGTTTCATTCTCACTCCCTGAACCACCCGACCAGCCCCTGGTCGGGTTTTGGATCGTCAGCAAGGACATCTCGCTACAGTCTCAGTGGATTGATTGTCGATCTTGAAAGGGGAGGTAAAAGGGCAACCCCTCGGATTTGAGGGGGTGCCCTTTTACGAATTCCTAAAAATTTATTGCCTGCTGAGGATTAAATCTTTGGGGCTGAAGCCTCTGCTTCAATCAAGGTGTCGCCACTCTCCCAATCAAAGAAAGGAAAACCCGGTTCCGGGTCGGCGTCGCAATCGAAACGCACACCATCAAGATCATTCTCGTACGCATAAAGCATGATGTTGATAAATTCTTCAGAGAAACCTTCTTCCCGCAACTCCTGTATCCGTTCGGAGGTGTCTTCGCCCCACCCTGACGTCGAAATTGTCCAGCCCCAATTACCGATCGGGTCAACGATAAGGGTACCTCCCTCAGGGCGCTTACGACCCTGAGGGTCGACCTTATACCCCTCGAGGATCTTGGCGTCAGTCGATTTCATATTGCCAGTTGAAATATCGAGTGCTTTGTAAATCCCCATGTTCAGTCTCTCCTACTTGCTGTTTCCAATAACTTATACTCAGGATAAGCAACCCACTACTGCAGGAGGACACCTTCGCCATTGACGTGGCCACGAACTCGGCTGGGATATCATCGATGAACTCCACAACCTTCAGCCACATACGTGGCAACGAATAGGGCGGAGAGGGTTTCCGGCTTGATCAACCGCTCTTCAGCCACATACGTGGCAACGAACCGCAGCAGCAGCCAGGACCCGTCGCCGCGCTCCTTTTCAGCCACGCACGTGGCAACGAACCAACCGGTTCAGCCCGTTCCCGCAATGGTCGACTTTTCAGCCACGCACGTGGCAACGAACTCTTTCATGCTCAGGAACTCGCCGGGGCGACACTTTTCAGCCACAGACGTGGCGACGAACGACTGGCACCAGCTTTCAATCTGCGCCGGCGTCTTTTCAGCCACGCACGTGGCAACGAACCCGTCCTCGGGCCGAACCATGCCGAAGCCTCGCTTTTCAGCCACGCACGTGGCAACGAACTTGCGCCCCGTGGAGATGACGTGGGCCGCCTGCTTTTCAGCCACGCACGTGGCGACGAACGATTACTCACTGCTCGACCGGACAAAAGCAGTCTTTTCAGCCACGCACGTGGCGACGAACAAGGCGCTGGCTATCATTGCGCCGACAAAAAACTTTTCAGCCACGCACGTGGCGACGAACATGACATCGAGAGAATCGAAGCCGTCGCCGTCCTTTTCAGCCACGCACGTGGCGACGAACGTTTTTCGTCATCAAGCATGGCCATCATCGCGCTTTTCAGCCACGCACGTGGCGACGAACATATCGACTTGAGGATGGCACCTGGTCGCCGTCTTTTCAGCCACGCACGTGGCGACGAACGCCGCCCGGTGGTGGGGTCTATCCCGCTCTTACTTTTCAGCCACGCACGTGGCGACGAACCTGGACGGGCAATTCCATGCGCGACAGGTTTACTTTTCAGCCACGCACGTGGCGACGAACGGTAATCATTAGGCAAATACTTCTTTGAAATCAAAGACATATCTGCAATCACTGGCCTGCACGATATTTAGGGAAAGCCGGAGAGAACCCTTATTCCGCAAGGATTTGAAGACATTCCATGCAGAATACCCCCAAATCATATTGGGCGTTCGCAATCAATGCTTTTGACAACATCCGCTACGAACACCCACCAGATTTACGATATCAAAGAACAATCCCGTCAACGACGCGATCTTAGTAGCCGGGCTATCCGACATTTGGGGTTGGATACTCTGTTGGTTCGCGCTTCAGCAGACCATGACTTGCCGACATCGAGCGTAAGCGCATCGATACAGTATCCTCAGAGCTCCTGGCACATCCAGTTTGTCATCAGCTACTCGTCGAGATCGGAATTTTGCCTCACCCGGCGCTCCGCCATTGTCAGCTCACCAAAATGCCGGCGCGGATTGCCACAACAGAAACCAGAACAACATGCCGGCGCTGAATATCTATGTTTCGCCCACATTATAACCTCTTCCCGGGCGGCATCCATACCTTTATAAGCTACAAGCCTCCCATTACGATTCCATAGCCATTTCCGAATGGCCTCAATTTTACGCGCACGCTGTGCGCGACGCCAACCTCTATCCCGCATGTTAACCTCCACATGCCGAGGCCCCGGCCAATTCCGGGGGCCTCATATGATTGGAGGCTGAAAATCGTATTCCATTGTTATCCCTCTTAATCGCCACCCTAAAAAATGGCTCGTTACATCCTATCTTTGCGATAGCCTTTTGCAATCCCTGATTTTAGGTATTAGCGATAAAGGTAAAAGAAAAATCACTGGGTTGAGATGAATACCAGCATTATTTGCCCAAGACGCCAGTGAAGATGACGATAAATAGAAAAACGGCCGCCAATCAGCGACCGTCCTAGATTCAGTTCGAGTAAAAAAAATCACAGCACGAAGGTCGTGGATTTCTGCTTGCGCGGCTGGAATAGTTCTCGCGCCTCATCCAGATCCTCCTGGATACGCCCGAAAATCTTGTCAACATCCTCCATCGTGTACTCATAACTGGCGGTATTGGACAAGTTGCCGAGCAGGCGAATGTTGTCAAGAAGATTGCTCGTCCGTTTACCTGCCAATTCCTTGAATTTGTTTCGCTTGTCAGGATTTCCTGACTGACTCTCATCATGATCCTCATCCCCCTGAGAAGAGGACGAGGCGTTCACCTGGTCATCATAATGCTCGTCGTCATTAAAATCAGACATCCGCGCGCGCCTTTCGTTCCGGAATTATCGTGATGCGCAAAGAATAGATCGAAAATTTCACTATTTGAAGCCCCACCTAAAGCCTAAAGTTCTGGAATTTCGTCTTGATCCTCGCCATGGATCGTGAGCAATGGCAAGGATACGGCAGGCGTTCACCGCTTTTTAAAAAAATCTTTCTGGCCACCTCCGATTACGCTTGAGCTATCGCATTCCAATTAATTCTTATTTGAACATTGTGTTTTACCTGTGAATTTGACGTCTTCCTCCGAGACACACATTGCATTCCAACCTTGGAGGGCTTGTGATGCGTTTCCCCGTTACAGCATCAATCCTTGCATTATCCTTGACTCTGGCGAGCCCCAGCTACGCCATGAGCGAATGGTATCGCCTGAATTTACAGGCGCCCATCTTGTTTACCGGAGCCGATACGCCGGCTGGTGAAACAGACGATAATCCCGCCATATCCATAACCATCGATGACAGTTCCATGCTTGATGATGTCGTTAGGCAACGGGACGCGGGATACCTCAATGTCTCTATTCATGTAGATGGAATCGATACAGCACATTCAGTCAATATCGTTGATCGTCCGGCAGGATCGACCTGGGTTCCAGATACCGATGTTCATGGGTATGGCGAATTCATCTGGGATGGTGCCCTAATCGGTTCTTACGCTCCGATTATCGAAGTACGTGACTCCAACGGCGAATTACTCATTGCCCAGACACTGGATATTACTATCTATCCCCACTTAGCCGCCTCTGTCCCACAAAACACTTATGAGGTTGCTAAAGGAGATGATCTTGCTATCGAGGCATCGTCCGATAATGCCATAGGCGGAATCGTCTGGTCCACACCATCACCCCTGCCCGAGTGGCTGTCCCTTGATGCCGCCGCAGGTGTTATCGACGTCGATACTGATCAGGCCAATACTGCAGGCTCTATTCAACTTTATGCCACCGATCAATTCGATCATGCCACCACCTCGACTTTTCCGTTTTCAATTACAGTCAATGGAGCCGTCACCGATCATTGGGTTGCAACCATCGGAGCGTCGCTCAACGACCAAGGATACGACGTTGCCGCAGGACCTGATGGTTCCGTTTATGTCCTTGGCTACACAAACAGTAGTATCGGCGGTGGCGGCAGCTACGACCTTATCTTGATCAAGTATGATAGTTCCGGAGAACCTCTTTGGAGGGAATCCTTGGGAGGAACCGGTAACGAATACGCCTATGGCGTTGCCGCAGGACCTGATGGTTCCGTTTATGTTACCGGATTTACCTCCAGTGTTCAGGCTGGGAACAATGACATCTGGGTAGCCAAATATGGAGCCAATGGCGAATTGTCCTGGAAAAAAGCCTTAACAGGATCTGGAAACGATCGAGGCGAGGCAATCACGGTGGCGTCGGATGGCTCCGTGTATGTCGTTGGCCACAATGTTGTCGGCTCGTCAAACAACAACCTGTTCCTCGCCAAATATACCCCAAATGGCACGCTTTCCTGGCAAAAAATGCTGGGAAAATCAGGTAACGAATACGGCCATGGCGTCACTGTGTCCGCTGACAATTCGGTCTATGTTACCGGATATCACACCGTAATCTCTGGTGACGATGACCTGCTCATCGCCAAATATAACGAGAACGGCGAACTGTCCTGGGTTCAAACACTGGGCGGAACACGTTATGAGGCTGGCTATGGAATTGCTGCTGGCTCTGATGGGTCACTTTACATCGTTGGGTATGCCACCGAAACCAGCACAAGCAACACTGACTTGCTAATCGCTGCATACACCAACAACGGCGAACTATCCTGGGCCAGGACATTAGGCGGATCACTTGGGGAAGAAGGGCATGGAATTGCCGTTGGTTCTGATGGTTCCGTTTACGTTACAGGACGAACCTACAGCAGCGGCTCTCCTGATGTAATGGTCGCCAAATATACTTCTAGCGGCAACCTTTCATGGCAAAAGGCACTCGCCAGTTCAAACAACGATTTTGGCGAAGGCATAGTTGTCGGGTCAAATGGCGCTATTTATCTGACAGGCCGAACACAGGCCACCATCCAGGGTGGTTTTGACCTTCTCGTTGCCCGGCTTCCAAGTTATGATTCCGATGATATGACCGCGGGAGCATTCACCTGGCGCAATACAACGCTGACAGAAAAAGATGCCTCGACACTCCCTATCCACTCTCCTTCCTGGGATAACGTCGACGCCAACCTAGGGGATGCCCAAAACCTGACAGGATTTGTCGAGGGCAACGCCGCCACTCTTTCTGGAAGCGTTATTCAATTCCAATAAAGGTGCATTCATGATCCAGCACATCGTTGTGGCATTAGTTGTCAGTTTACTACTCTCGGGATCAACATATGCCGATGACTGGTACCGCATGGAATTGCAATCACCCATTTTCTTTTCATCTGGCACACCTTCATCTGTAGATGATAGTGACAATGGCATTGTCACTATAACTGTCTCTGATGATGCTCTGGTCGATGGTGTTGTCCAGCGTCGCGAGGATCACGAATTAAATATTGGCATCCAAGCCGACGGTATGGCATCAGGACATTCCCTCATCGTCAGCAATCTTCCTTCCGCAGCATTGTGGATACCCAATCTAACTGACCCCAGCAAAGGACGGGTGACTTGGAACAATGCGGTCGCAGGCTTCCATACCCTGATGATCGAGGTGCGTGACACCGATAACGCTCTATTGTTAAGCCAGCCCCTGCATATAGTCATTCACCCTGGCCTAACAGCATCGGTGCCACAAGAGATTTACACCGTTGAGAAGAACGATGCGCTGGTCATTCCAGCTACCGCAGGTAATGCCATTGGAAACGTTCTTTGGTCTGGAACAACTGCATTACCGGATTGGGTAAATCTCAATGATAAAACAGGAATTATCCAGGTTAATACCTCTGAGATAGGTAATGCCTCCGATATATCCTTAACTGCCGTTGATCAATTTGACAACGCAATTGCCAAAACCCAATTATTCTCAATAACAATCAACGGAGTTGCCTCAGACTACTGGATATCAACACTCGGTGGCTCTGATGCCGATAGTGGCTCCGCAATTACCATGGATACACATGGCTCTCTTTATGTCACTGGACACACAAGAAGCGATACCTCTGGGGATATGGATCTTCTGCTAACCAAATATAGTGTCTCCGGGGATTTATCATGGAAAAGAACTTTGAAAGGGACAGGCAACGATCAGGGTATAGACGCTATTGTTACTTCTGATGGACATATCCATATAGCTGGGCGCACCGACAGCACCGGGAATTCTGGGCAAATGTTATTTGCTCGCTATGCATCCGATGGCTCCTTCAATCATACAATGACTCTTGGAGGAGCTAAAATTGAATATGGCCGTGGCATCGCCATGGCTCCAGACGGTTCCAGTTATATCGCGGGGCAAACAGCTAGTACTAATGAAAGTGGTATTGATTTACTTCTGGCTAAGTACACTTCCTCGGGCGACCTTGATTGGACGTCAACTCTAGGTGGAACAGGGAGTGACCAGGCAGAAGATATAACTGTTGGGTCAGATGGCTCCATATACGTAGCTGGATACACTAACAGCACCACCACAGGCACCAACAGTCTCTTGCTTACGAAATATACCTCATCAGGGACTCTCCTGTGGAAGAAGATTCTTGGCGGAGCCAACGACTCGTATGGCTATGCCGTTGCTGTCGACTCTAACGGCTCTACCTATACTACGGGGAATGTTTCTGCGGGGAAGGATAGCGATATTTTCCTAGTTAAATACGATGTGAACGGTGAGTTACTATGGAAGAAAATTCTTGGTGGAGTACTTTATTCTCGCGGAAATGGCATCTTCATTCACAATGAATCCTCGATATACATCATTGGGGAAACTACCGGATCAGGTCGTGGTGACGCTGATATGCTAATTGCCAAATACAATAACCACGGTGATCTAATTTGGATGAAGACACTGGGAGGCATATCAGACGATAGAGGTCGTGATTTACTTATTGGATATGATGATTATATCTACGCTGCAGAATTTACAAGTAGTATCGGTGAGGGTGTTCAAGATTTATTTTTGACGCGCCTTCCAAGCAATGGCGGCAACGACATGAACACCGATTCTCTATACTGGCAGGATGCGACTCTAATAGAAAAAGACGCCTCGGCACTCGCTGAAATTTCATCGTCCTGGGCGCCCGTTAATGCCACCCTACTATCCTCAAGTAACCCTACAGGGTTATCCGAAAATAATGCATCCTTTTTAATAGATAGCCATGCCCAATTCAGGAATTGACGAGCTTTCAGCTATTACGGGCGTAGCTTCCACAGGCACCATTCCCTATCCAAACGACTTATGATGGCATTGGAAACCCATGATTAAGCTATGGAATTCCATTCCTTAAGGAGGAATTACTGCGGAGCTCAAAGACCAGCTATCCGTTCGAGTCCATTGAGATCCTCGAGCGCAGGGAATGCCCTGCGCTGCAATTCCTCCGCCAGCCGCACCTCGGCGATCCGTATCAAGGGAAGCAAATGTTCTACGTCATCACTGAGGATAGTCTTCAGAGATGAGAGGCAACTCAGCAGCCCCGCGGGATCACGTTCATTACGCAGGTGCAATCCATGCACCATATCTTGCGCCATTCCCTGGGAACGAATTGCCGCCCAATCGAAATATATCTCAGGCCACCTCTTTTCCATGACATTGCGCGCTAGCAGAATCCCCTCCACGACCTGGGCATTTGTTTCTCTGACATCCGCACGCGAATGACGCGCGAGGAACCTCCACAGAACCATTTCCGCGCCAATCACCGCCAACGGATCTCCATCAAGCAGCGAATGCGTCTCGTATTCATCCTCGGTCATCTGTGCTCGTGAGACAAACTCAGATATCAGGGCTCTGGTCGAGGCCATGTCGCCGGCGCTCAGCACCATGCTGGAGGCAGCCATGGCTCCTCCCTGCAACCCCTCTGGCACAAGCAGTTCCGTTGACAGAAACACCGTCGGTAAATCCCGCCTCCGGATTGCTGCTAACGCCGCCCCCAGGCATCTTCGCCTGACTACTCCATCCACCACGATGGAATTGCGCCATACATCTTCAGTTTCATTTAAAGCAATGTTTCTCTGGCTCGAGGGCAGGCTATCCCATTCTACCAGGTGCATCCCGGCCTGTTTGATCCCCCAGCGCTGCATCTCTACGTCGCCGCCACCATTCAGTATGTCTTCGCACCAGATATCGTGCTCGAAACCGAAATAATTCTGCTCTGCACCTTGCTGTGGCCGGCGTGTCATCAGCAGCGTGGTGTCATCACGATGGATGTTCCGCAATGGAACCTCGAACCAGCGTCCATCCCGGCTACGAAGCGGAACTTTTATTGAGCTTCCGTCCCTCATGGACGCATCCCTATAATTCCATCCAGCCCTTCATTCGCAATTTTCAAACCCAGATCGGTTGCCAGTCTATCATGTGCAAGCCAGAACATTTTTCTCTCGATTCCGTCTGGCAATTCCCGTGCAATCCTTTCCAGCCCCTCACACATCACCTTATGTCCCGTAATGGTGTCCGGGTAAGCACCCGTAACCATGTCCAGACGCTTATTCAGATCTAAAAAATTCTCCATGCTGCCCCATAGTGACGGCACCAAGTCCATTACCGTGGCAAACGCAGGTGCTACCTCACTCCCAGCAAGCGTCTCATTGTGATGTCGATGGAAAAATGACCCGATCGAAAGCGCTCCACCGATTGCCGACATACCCGTCCTAACGGAGTGACTGAAATGAATCGTCACATCCGCGGGGGGAATATCCGCTTCTGGAACTATTTGCCTGATCCTGTCGATCTCGCCTTCCCAATCATCAACCGGCACAATGAGACTAGCTCTCCTGAAATCCCTTTTACCAAAATCATCTCGTGGAGAAGGCACCATAGGAATAAATCTTGGCTGTTCCCCTCCTTCCCAATTGGTCATTACGACAAGACCAACCGATGGCCTTAAGATATCCCGGCCGGCAATGAGGACTCCTCGACTTTTATCCTCCAATTCCTGCCGGATAACGTCTCGAATTTGATCATCCATACCCTTGTTGAAGTCTATCGATCCTCGATGTCGCCGGGCAGCTTCCCTCCACTCTTTGACATGATCCCGTTCAGACGCGTACAGCCTTTCGACTCCTGACCACAAACGCCCCCCATATTGATAAACCGTCGTTTCCAAGCCGGAGCGCTGATAACTACAAACAGGAGTTAATTCCTCCCTCTCGATAGTTGGGCAAGGGAAATCAACATATGCCTTAAGCTTCTTGACCCACAGAGGTATTTTCGTCTTACGCATGTTTAGCCTTCTACACCACGAAGCCAGACAGGCGCGTAATTGGGTCGTTCATCACGTGATTTACCCGCTGCCGCAGCCGATCTGCCGCCAACTCAATCAAGGCAGCCGTTGTCGTTCTGTCATCCCGTAACATGGCGGCTATCTCCTCTATTACCGGCAACAATGTTTCATCATCTTTGCGCGGCAGGTCATACAGGCGGTTAATCATGTCAGGACGAGGATGAGCCGCCCAATCAAGGTCTATACCAGGTTCGTCCCCCCAACGTTCTTCCATGAACTCCCTGACCATCACCACAGTATCAAGATATTGCGCAGTGATAGCAGTGTCATTCCGGCTCCTGCACAGAAATGCCCAGATCGCCAATTCTGCTCCAATCGGAGCTACATCATCCTGTATGGCAGAAGCATCGATAATCTCCGCCTCCCAGTCGCGATCGAAACGAGCACCCTTGAACATTTCCGCAAGAACCGGAACCACAGCTCCGACATCCATAGCGTTTACTGCGATCTCCGCGTATCTGAGATAGTCTGTCAGCGCGAGTTCATAGGTTAATTCATTGAGATCGAACGTGCAGGAATTCTTCCCTACTCTTCTCGTAACCAGAGCAGGTCCATGGGTTCGCGTATAGATCCCACCGTCGACGACTAAATAAGATGATATCTTCTGCCGACACTCATCGATAACAGCTTGCCGCTTTGTCGGAGAATCCCTGAAAGCGCGCTTTTCATCATCAAGATCTTCCAAACGCAGGATAGAACGATCACTACTCCGGCAGAGCGCCCGCCTCTCACCAATAGGCGTGCCTCTACCGAAATAATTGGATACCCAATTTCGATTATTGTGCAGGAAATAACGATTTGTCCTGTTTTTCGACCGCCATCTGATTACTGTCTGCGGTCGAAAAACATCCAGAGACGCCGTTTCGCACGGAAACTCAACATAGGCATCCGCCTCGCTCGACCATATCGGTATCGTTACCTCTTCCCCCATATCCACATCCTGCTTCGATTTTCTAAAAACTATGAAGGATGCAGCCGCATGGAACCACCCCTTGAACCGCGATCAGTCCACAGTGAAGGTGAACGTCCCCGGGATGGCAAAGGTATGAATCGTATCCCCGTCAACAGTGCTTACGACACCGCCTGTCGCTCTTTGAATGCCTGGATAACGGATGATGACAGTGCCGTCGACACCATTTCCACCATTACCAGACCCCGCTCCGCCTCCACCGCCTGATCCGGGTGTAGTGCCATCTCCTCCTTTAGCCGATGCCCCCTGTCCACCGATTCCACCACCTTCTGCCGAAATACCTGCTGTTCCAGAAAGAGCACCGCCTGCACCACCGGTTCCATATCGGATTCCTTCTTCCCCCTCCCCCTTGGAGATCTGGAAAACCCCGCCAGCACCGCCTCGACCGCCTGATGCTGTTGTCGCATTAAAGCCATCCTGCGGGTCCCAAAACTTCCTGGCACCACCACCACCGCCACCACCCTTGGCGCTGGCAGCTGAATTGCTCGAAATTGTTCCACCTCCAATTCCTGATGGATGGATCAAGCCATCGAAGCCGCCAGACGAAGAGACCGTCGATTCCCCGCCAACTCTCACGGTAGTGTTTGGCCCCTGTCCTCCTCCACCTCCACCGCCAGCGGCAAAAGCAATCGCTGGTGCGGTAGCTATGGTGGCATTGTGGCCTCCAGGGCTATTACTGCCTCCACCTTGACCACCGTAAGATATGATGTGCGTCTTGCGAACTCCATCAATAACCCTGTAAATGCCCGAGGTTCCGCCAGCCTCCGCAACGGTTCCGGCAACAGTCCCACCTGCACCGGCAACACCAACGATCACGTCATAAGCAAGATCAGGCAATTCCAGATTGGCATAATAGATGACGCCGCCGCCACCTCCTCCGCCGCCTGCTCCCCCAGCACCATGACCGCCACCGCCACCCGCTCCAACAACAAGCACCTGGGCTACAAGTGGGGCATCACCCTTGACAGCGATTGAGAAGGGTTGAGTGCTCGCCGACGTGTTGTCGAACTGATCGACCGCGGTCAGGACAATATCGGAGAGACTGTTCGCTTCCGCGGTGTCGACGGTGATGGTGTCACCCTGGAGCTCGAGCCAGTCCGGCAGCGGTGCCGGCGTCGAACCCCATTGCAGCGCGCCGATCGCATTGCCGGCGGAAGCCGTGATGCTCAACGAACCGTCTTTGTCGACTTCATAGGCGGTTTGCGGCACTTCTGCCGTTAACTGAGGATGAATGGTCAGATCCAGCGTCTGGCTGGCAAGAAGATTACTGTCGGCATCCAATACCTCAATAGTCGGGTTATAGGTGCCGGCAGTGGCATTCGACCAGACAATGTGGCCGTACCCCGGGGTTCCCGCTGCCACCCAGCCATCGGCCGACGGCGGTAATCCAGTGACCTGGATGATGTTATTGTCAGTGACACCAGTGATCTGAACACCGATGGAGAGTGCGCCATATTCTCGTCCATGCGCCTGCTCATCGAGCATGGTTTCGGAATCAATGATGAAACCGATGACATTGTTCTCTTCCGGCGTTGACTGCTCGCCTGAGAACAGGATAGGCGCCGGCAGGGTCAACCGATACCAGTCGTTAGCGCCATGGGCGGGTGCCAACAACAATAACGATAGGAACAAGGCAGAGATGACTGACCAAAGGCGCATCGGGAAAAACTCCTGGAGGACCCACTCAATCCAGGAAAATCGCTGATTAAACTGAACTGTGCAATCCCTCTGCCTACCGTAGCAAATCCAAACCGGCCAGATCAGCATATCCTGGATCCAGCCGCTGCAATTTCAGATCTATCCAATCAACAGCCAATCTCCATGATGGCAACCAGCTCTTCAATCCTAGAATTTCTCCCGCGACCATGACTTCATGTAATAATGGCTGCAGGTCATAAGGAAGCGGTACCATCCTTCCATAAAGATGCGCTGCCCGCCCTGTTTCATCAAATCCACTTCCAAAAACATCGATCCCAGGCCACCTTTCGGCAATCGCCTGCCTGACCGCCAGAATCAAAGCCACTTCCTCCTGCCTGGCGGGTCGGTGTTCTCGCGTCAAATGCAGAAAATGCCACAACATCCTTTCGGCCGTCATGCTCAGATATTGTTCACTGGTGTCGCGCCAAGGAGACACTATCTCAAGCTCCAATGGGTCTCCCCAAAAACCGGTCAGAAGATTCTGAAACCCTTCCACAATATCTTCATCGTCCAAGACGGAAAAGGAACACCACTCCCCATACCATGAATGCAAGCCAAGAGCGGCGTCGTAAGCGAGACTCTCGTCAGTGGCTGACCTCATCTTCCGCGTCATTCGCAATCTTGGACCAAAAGACCGCATCCAGGGATGTCCATCAACCAGACAAAAACGTTCAGAAATTTCCGGAGCAGCGGCACGGGCGCGGCAATCCCAATCCGCATTCTCACGAGCATCCACCAATATCTCTCTCAACGTTGACGGTGAGTTATCTGGTAGCATCGTGACAAGGGGGGCTTGGGCGATATCATGAAACAGGATGTCTCGTATTTCCCTTATCTGCCGGTCGTCATCTCGAATTAATTCGACTTCTTCACCCAAAGGGCCTGGCAAACAATTCACCCAAAGATCGCCATCCATTCGATAGAAGTCAGTAGTTTCCCACACACTCCGCAACCGAAAGCAGAGCTCGACGTCCTTTTTACTAAAGGATCGCAGAGGCACATCAATCAGAACGACGGCATCCTCGTTCGCATCCCTGACCAATACCGGCAGTCTTGCGCTTTCCCTGGCTGGCATTTTTTTTTGAGATACTCGCCTTCGACGCTACGATCCGCAAATCGTGGCTGCGGTTTCCTAAAAGGATAATTCCCATTTATTAGGATTGAACTGCACGAACTCACCATCCTCCTGTTTGAAATATGTCAGAGTTGGCAATTTCCCTAGCGTGAGACGCGGCCATTCATTAGTCAGTTCAACTTCGATGATCACCATGTAGCGATCATACTCAGGGGTTACCATGTCTTTGACATAACCGCTGGCAGCCTCAAAGTTGCTAAAGGCACCATGACTTGGCCCAGTCGTGTGCAGGCTGGGATATTCCACTTCGTAAACTTCAAAGATTCTCATGTCGTCCTCATCATAAATGTTGGCCTTCTTAGCCATCTCTCCACCACCATCCCCACCACACTTCCAAAGACAATATTACCACTCATGGTGGAGACGATGGCACGAATTCCTTACCTCTTCCTTTCCATCGGAGTTTAACTCCAATGGAGGTAATTCTGGAGTTGTTATTCATTTTGCTTCCATTTCCTGACCAGGCTCGTTCACTCCCGCCTCCGTGACTAATGGTGCCTGCACAACATTTGTTACAGAGAGCCCATGAATTTATTTGCATCCAACGTCATGGCTAGTCTACGACCAGCTTCCGAAAGAAGCACATCCCAACCCATACGATAAGAGGGTAGAAAATCCATACCGCCATCAACAAGATCCTGCACGGGCTCGAGCAAATGCGCGACATCCCCCAACGCCAGGTTCTGGTGCGGCACTGGAGTTCCTGATTTTTTCCAGGGCATGCCGAGAAGCCCTGCCTCGACCATGCTACTTAGCGCCTCACGAAGCTGCGTAACCTGAATTAGTTTTTCCTGACTGACCTCTCCGACCCGCCAATCTTTTATTTCCGATAAAAGGGTCCAAGCCGCCATCGTGAATTCAACAGCGAAAACATGTTCGACAACGGAATCTGTATTCCACCCTTTATGACTGCGCACATGTGGAAGCATATCGAGGCAGTCAATCTTCAATCCATGCTGATCATAGACTTCCGCCAACCTTTCCGCTTCAAGTCCTGAATACAGCAAGTCACTTGGCACAAAATGCCGAGGACCTGAATGAACAGGATAAATGCTGACCTTTTCGGGGTGCATATGAGTGGATATTTCAGCAACCACCACTGGCCCTGGCGACGCCCTCCATACATCGGAGCCCACAAAAAGACTGCGATGGGCATTCCTGCGCACAATCTCGGCGGCGACACCAAAAGATGGATTGCTTTCGGCGTTCTCATCAAACGGTATCGGCTCATTACGCCATGGATACACCTCGACCGCCCCAAATGGATGCTGCATGACCAGACGCTTTTGGTAATCGTCTTTACCTGCATCAACCCAGCCGGCTACACCTAGCCGCTGGATACCCCGAGGCAACACTTTTTCTCGCTGAAAACGAGTCTTCTCCCAAAGCCGCCCTTCATGACTTCTGTACTCAATAACGACGCCGTTGTCATGACCAACTCTTGGTATCCTACCCTGCACCGCAATAGGCGCTTCGGATCGCTCGACCCAAGGGATACGAGCCTCCGTAACGCCATAACGCAATTCCTTCCCTGGCCCTGGAGAAAAAACTACAGGGAGCAACGCGTTCACGATAATCATATTCTCAAACCTTCCAAACCATCCAGCGGGGCCAGTTTTCTATCCACAACTTCCACTCCAGCTCTCCAGGATTTCAATTGTACCTTATTGGCAAGGCTCCCAGGAGAAGCAAGAAACCTGGAGATCGCAGGAACGATGTCGCTGGCCGGCGGCACCTCCACCCCTTCAGGTATGCGTAACATCGCTTCAGTTGAGTAAGGGGCTGTCGGCAGATCCGGCCAACGTTCATGCATCGCTTCTCGTATTTCACAAATAGCGAGCAGATCGTCCCCGGATAACGTTGGCAAGGAGCGACCTCGTATGGAATAGACGATTCCTCTGCCAATCCGGTCAATCGCCTTATCCGTTCGTGCGGTAATGCAGCGCTGCATATCCCAGCCGTCCTGAGACAATATCTTAATTCCTGTCTCAGAAAGAGCTACCTGGTCATAATGAAGGCGATGAGCCGCTGCCACCTGCTCCACATCAAAAGCAGACCAGGTTCGATCAACACCGCCAAAATAGCTTTTGTAATATTTTTCCTGCGGGTGAGAATGCTTGATCCGAACCGAATCAACGCCGTCCTGAATAACGGTTGAGACAGGTCCCCATGTCGGAACCCACACCTCATCGTCAATAACGACTATCTTGCCAGCATTATGCCGTACCGCTTCAGCCACCCATTCATATTCCTCTCCCTTGCCAGGCCCATCGTCAAATTCGACGTTATTAAGCGGACGGTTCCAGCCATATGGAGCCGTCTTAGGAATGAAAGGATGGTCAACAACCTGAGGCCAATGATTTTCAAACACTTTCCTCCATACACGCGGATCCTTTCTTGTCCCCGGAGGACTTAATCGTTCCCATGTATCCGGGGTATGTCGCGCCATCTCATTCCGTCGCACAAGAAGACCACCCGCGAAAGCCCTCATTTCAACATCGATAACCCGTCGATGACGGACACCACCATTCCATGACGAGGCCTCCCATTCGATGACTACCGGGGTCTCTTTCTTGCTGGCAAACACGACGTCCGCCTCAACAACCCCAATCCGCATTGCTTCCTTTCTGCTAGGGACATAGCGCACAGGAAACGGTACTTTAACCAGCTCAGCCATCACTCCACCCTCAAATCCTGATCCCACTCAATTCCAGCGTAGGTTCCAGAGATAAACCTGAGGCGACCTCAACCAGGGTATGAGCTGTTTGCGCAATGAAGAAATTCTTGCCGTCGTATACGCGTTTCATCATATCCATAACGCTGGCCAATCTTCCTTCATCGTAAGACGAAACGCCGCGGATACGAGCCGCCATAGTGTCTTTATGCAGCATGTCCTCAAACTGCACCCCAGGCCATTGCTCCTGCAACACCTCTCGAACTGTCACGAATAGATCTATCTCTTCAGCACCATAACTGCACAAACGCCTGGTTCTGGATCGATGCGCGTGATCCAGTAACCATGACATGCTTTCTCCAAGCAGGCCTGTAGACGGCACGAGCGATGACTCTACCACCTCTGGCCAAGCAGTGTTTCCCGGAGATTTTCGCCCAATACAATGCAGCGCTTCTTCCACTACCTCACGATGCAAAGCCGGAAGAGATGCCGCATTGCCATACATCCACCCCATAAATCTCGGTCTAAAAGGTTTCACTACGGCGTCACCTTTTTCGGCGAACACCAGCTGGGGGCCATGGGATTTTTCCCATATCTGATCATCGACAACGATCAGCCTCTTATCCAGGGGCAGCATGCCATCTACCTCTATCAAAGGAGCGATCTCGCCATAATTTCTTCGATGAAATAACCTTCTTGATGAACCTGGATATAATACTTTCCTGGTTACAAAATCAGTAAACGCCCGCCACCCGCGATCTATAAACCATCGCTCTCCATCTTCGTCCTGCGTCAACTTGGCCCATTCGTCGACTTTGCTCTCCCCGGTCGGAGAACGCATTTCCGTCCACAAACCACCCGAAAAAGATCGATATGATCTTTCCCTAATCCCATCATCCTTATTCAGAAAGGCAACCTCGGGAGCATCATCAGAATGCACCCTGGGTATATCGACGTCCACGATCATCCCTCTCGGGTTATCCCACGGGCAGGAAATGGAAATCGGGATGGTGAGCTTCACAGTATCCAACGCCACGTCTACAATTCCATTCCGGTTAACGCTTCCAGACCATCCTGACGTGCTGCCCAATTCCGGATGAGATCGGTATTCATCCTTGATGCCAGCCAGCAGCCGCGCCTGCTTACGGCATGCTCCATGACCATCTCGAGAGCGGGAATGAGATCATCTGGCGCTGGCAGGGTGGCAAATGGCAGATGCCGTGCAAGAAACGGGATGAACTTGGGATATAACTCCAGGGCATCCCCCCAGCGATTGATCAGTGCATTTCTTACTTCAATTACTGTCTCCAAATAACCCTTATCGCTGTCCTGCACTCTGTTGGTTCTTGCTTCCCACAGGAAGCTCCACAATGCCCATTCCGCACTCTCGGACAGCACCTCCCCATCAGGAATCATTGCCTCCGATTCTATTCTAACTTCCGGAATGGGGAATTCGTCGTTTTTACCTGGACTTCGCAACGTCTCCAGCGCTTCATCCGCTCTGAACGCCGAAAACACCATGGCTCGATTGTATATCAGGTAGTCATATTTCCGACTACGCTCTATCACTATTGCCCCAGAAACTGGATCCTTCTGAATCACGGGGCCAGTACTGCGCGTCCAAACCTCATCCCCAACAATCACAACCCGCTCATCGAGACGCTTTGACGCCTCCATGGCTTTCGTCTCCTTCACCTCATTCCATATGGCTGTCTTATAATCAGCTCTGTAGGAGCTGTAGCCGGATGCATGTAATCCGCACGTCAGCGAGGCATGTCTACGTATGCTTTGCCTGAACTTGTGATCCACATCCTTCTTTCTCAACGCACCCTTTGCAAACAACAGCAAGTCATCTGGAACAACTACCTGGTCTGGTAGCATCGGCATCCACAATCCACCCGCATGAAATCGATAGGAGTGTATCTTGCCCTGATCATTCCACTCTGCGACGATTGGAGCATCCTGTTCACTCAGTACTGGGACATCTACGTCAACAAGCCAATCTATGCGCCCACCATTCAAGGCATCATTCTGATCTACAGGGATTGGCAAGGTCTTTGTCTTGATCGTCATTGCGGATTCGCCTCGACACACTCGATCTTCACCCTAAGCCCGATCACCGCAAGCCACCAGATTGCTACCCCAAAACGACCGCGCAGAGATCGCTGTCGGTATCATGACATCAATCGTGAATAATCATGGCTTGCTGAAGCGTGGACTGGCAGAAGAACCAACCCCAAATGACAGATAGTCAAACATCCTTGACGCCCAACATTGCCCAGTGACATGCGGCATGACTTCCCTGGGGATAGCGTCAACAAAATGGATGAGCTGAAGATGAGGCGGTGCGTTAGAGGGCCAATTTTATATCACTGAGATATTCCACTGCCTCAATATCTAGCTTTGGCGGAGCGAAGCCGATTGTCTTGATGCGATGCGCAAAACGATCGCGTATATACTTCCATCGCGCATGGAACTCATGATGCATGCGCGTCTCCTTCGAAATCAAGGCATCCAGAGCCATGACTTTAGCATGCACTTCATCAAGACGAGTCTGACGTCCAGAGCGCACCAGTTGGCGCATGGCCTGGTAGGCGTCAATAATCTCGTCAGAGGATACCATGACATCTGATCCGCGGTCGATCATATGAGCCAGCACATTAAGCAACCAAGCACGGCCACAGAGCGCGTCGCCATCCTTCTGCCAGGCTCTGTCGGCAATTGTGCAGTTTATGCTCTCGTCAACAACCGTGCCTTTCATCTGTTGCGCGATCTCGATAGCCACCTTACGGGCATCTCCCAGCCGATCCATCTCGTACACGTCTCCAGGCAACATATCGGCATCACGATAAATCTTAATCCCGATCTGGGGTGGCTCCATACGCATTGGACGGACTTCAATTCCCCAAACCGGCTCCATTTCTCGCGCGTGCAGAACGCCGTCGATAAGCAGGAAAGCCTTCTCAGCCGCCGCAATTGCCGCCGCACGAGCCTCATCCTCATCAGTGTACGAAATGGAGCGAAGCTTCAATGACGAAGGGGTCAGCCTTGGGGAAAAGCCGCAACTACTCTTCTTGATCGGGAACGGGAAGTTATGCATCTTGAACTTGTGAGTACCCTCCGCGACCGAACGCATGGCCTCGGCAAAACCACTGGCATCGAGAGGAATTCTGGTTTCTCCATACTGGATGACGGTCTCCTTGGCATCCACTGGGAGCAGTCCGCCAACACTGATCTCACCGTAAAGCGTGTCTTCATATGACCTGATAGCAAAACGATCATAGCTCCTGCTCGTACGCACTGCCTCAACAACGACGGGCGCATCTCTGGAGGAGACGCTTTCCACCTCAACCATGATCGTGTCGAGAACGTGAAAGGTCTCGACGTTAGAATGGCGTGGCCGAACACCGTCAATCCGGTAGGTGAAGGGAATCGGCAGGATTGTCTTGCTCATGGTCACGTTCCTTATCGGTTATCTTAAAGGCAACGTAGAACCTGCCGCAGAATAGAACAATTGGTGCAGTTTCTGCTCTCCGATCGTTCCACTCCATCCCCTCCAGACAAGAATGGGCTATCCGGCATTTGGGGGTGATTCCTCTGCCGGTTCACGCTTCAGCAGACCATGACTAGCCGCAGATGATGCGGCTGAGCGCGTCATTCGTGGATATTCTCGTCTGTCAACCTCAAAAATCGGATAGCCCAAGAATGTCGGTGGCTATAGTGAGAATTCGTGACGGATATCGTCTAGATGACATCCATTGCAAAATCCCCTGAAACCAGTTCTGAAAGCTGGTGTATCGCCTTGCTCTCCGAGCCGATCCCAAAGCGATCACGCACCACTTCCCATGATCGGACAGCATCCGGAGCAACTTCATCCCCTAAAAGGATCATTCGATCCAGGATTGGCAAGAGATCATCAGCTATTGGCGCTGTCCTGCCATAGAGGTGGCCGGCCGGTTGCCGCCAGTCATCAAACGCAAAACTGCAATTAATGCCTGGCCAGCGTTTCTCCAGAATCTCCACCACGTCCATGGAGAGGAGAATGACGTCCTCACTCAAAACCGCTGGTCCCTTCTTCCCGATCTCGTAAAGGAAATGCCAGACAGCCCGTTCTGCCGCCAATCGATCTAACTGGTCGCTAGCCGGAACCTCTTCCAATACCTCCAGAACATATGGCTTTATTTCCGCCCTACCGAACCGACGTTCCACCAAATCAGTTACCCGACCTCGCTGCAACGCTGAGAAAGTCAACGGACTGCTGGAAATCACCTGACTGATCAAACGTCCATGCCCGAGATCAAATTTCGGTACTCCTGGCCCTGCCCGCCAACTGGTTCTCAATACGGGACCCATGGATCGCATATAGACCCGACCCTCGATCAAGCAAATGCACTCATCTGCCTCAGGGGCAACCTGACGTGCCGTCCGCTCCCAGGAACCGCCTAAAAAAGCGTCACGAATTACCTGCGGAGCCCGATAACGATTCCTCTCCTTGTTACTATGACGTATATGGAGATCAGGAGCATGAAGAGCCCCTGTCGCATACAACTCAGTGGTTCCAAGCCCATATGTTTCCGGCACCAAATGCAGTTCTTCGACTAGAACCTCGCGCCACGAAAAAATCGGAACCCAAAGCGAACCATCCGCAAGCCGATACTCATATACACGGAATTTTTCATTTCCAGGTCTAAATCGCATGACTACCGGCGCTTCTCGCCAGCCGAAAGATCGCACTTCCAAATCAAGAACAACAACTGCTGCGCGATCCGGATTCGCCCCCGGAACAATAACTGGAAAAGGAACGGTTTCACGGACTGCAGTCACGACATCTCCTCCAGATCCAGAATTGGCGAGGGATCATCAGCTATTGACGCTGTCCTGTCGAGTGAAAACGCCGGCACCTCACAAAACCAAACCCTCGAGAGCTTCGATACCCTCTTGGGAAAGCTCTTGTTCCATTTCTTTTTCCTGAGCGCGTCGTAGAACCATTGTCCAATTCCGGTTCAGGTTCTCGCCAAAAACCTCCGGGGGAATATTGATGATTTCGGTCAATAGCGGAATTAACCCTGAGGCATCAGGCAACTTTCGGCCATATAAATGCGGTGCCAGCATCGCGTGGGTTGTAGGCACTTTGTCCAGATCGATCCCAGGCCACCGCGATTGCAGCGCCTCCCTTCCGCGAATAACCAGATCAGCAATCCTGACCCCCAGATGTGGATCATAGCTCTTCGTATTATAAATACTCTGATCCACCCCGTAGAACCTCGCTTCCCACAGAAAATGCCAGATGGCTCGTTCCGTGGTGAGATCTATGATCTCATCGTTTTCATGTCGCGGCCACTCACCCACCACTTCCACGGGAGCACCCACTATTCTCGCCCGGTTTCCATAGCATTCCGCCATGAACTCCTCTATACGCACTCTTTCTGCCGCGGGGAACGCAAATATTTGCCGATCAGGAACAATGATATCCTCACGACCAGTCGTATGAACCAGTCGTGGGTTACGAAGTATATGATCGTTCCACATGCTTCGTAACAAAGGACCGTAACTGCGTAACCAAACCTCATTCTCGATCACGATAACGCGCCGATCAAACTCTGGTGCCACAGCCCTGATTCTGCTTTCTATAAGCGTATCACTCCCAATATCATCGATCTGAGTCTGCTGCGCGGGTGTTGTTGCGTTCGCAAATGCCGGCATCTGCAACATACCGCTTCCAAGAGCTCTATAGGCCAGCTGCTGCAGTTCTTTTTCATCATAATCCTTACGCGATCCTGCATACGCCCATAGAACCCCGTCATATAGACGGTAATCATGCCGCTTCGTGACCCTATTCTCGATACGGTACAAATCTATTCCAGTCCATGTGAGAACCACGGGAGCCTCATCACGCGAAAGCAGTGGAACCTCAGTGGCGACATGGAAAACTTTAGACGTAAAACGTCCGGTTCTTGTCCAGATCGGTATCAAAAGCTTCGTTGTCGCCGTCATGCGCCCTCACGCTCCATTGCTTTCTCCCTCGACCTATTCGCGCAAGGAGCAGCCACCTTCACCGATATTTCCTGCCCAGGAACCTTTAACGCTTTAACGGAACTGCAGCATTCTTCGTCGTCTGATAATGCTCCATTACCCGGACGAAGTAAGGAAGATCAAACGGGTTGACCACACCATTCGGTGTTTCGGCATCATAATGACGACCATCGATAACTGACCAGACATGAGAGCCGCCAGCAAAACCGTAATCTCTGGCAATCACATCCATATCCGCCCAGCTTATCCCGGCCGGCAAGGCGATCTCAGGATATCTTTCGGATATCCTTTCAAGATCGAAGCGCACCTCAATACCATCGCCCCCCAGATCCATGAGCAGATCATCAACCCACACCTCCTGGGCGGATGGTACAGGCTGCAACTGAGCTGCCCTGCCGATTAAATCATCAGCAAAATCGGAGCACCATCCACAATTAATTTCATATGCGCTGTCGACACACCCTTTATCGATATATTCACGGACCAACCCAGTGACGATGTCAGCGACCCTATCAGTCATTTTCTTCTCTCCAATATGCCTTGCGAAGCGCCATCACCACCACCATAAAATCCCCACCATCCACCACCATCCACCATCACAATCATGGTGATGGATGGTGGTGGAGAATCACCCACCATCCTCTCCACCATAAAGCCCAGAAATCCAGCCATCTCCCCACCACCATCCCCATCACAATCATGGTGGTGGATGGTGGGGAAAATCAGGGGGTGAAAACAGTTGTTTTACCGATCCCCAACTCTGCCCGGATTTCGTCTTCATCCATGCCCGCGATCGTCTGATCGATCGCCATGGCAAGACCCGAGCGGAACACCCTCGTGCGCTCCCCCACGTCCTCATCGATCTCATCATTATTCAGGATCGCCTTGAGGCTTGTCTGGACTTCCTGCCGCATACGCTCAACCAGGTGATCGCCTTCACGAGGAAAACGCACCTCAGCGGCCAACCTGTGCATCTCCGCCTGCCACTCCAAGTGAGCGGCCGTCGAATAATTGTCCCACCCTCTTTCAACCTGAGCCTCGGCATCCAATGCCTTGGCCTGCTCCTCGAGTTGGGGGCGATTAGGCCCCCAAGGAGCCTGTCGCACCAGTCGCACCATGCAGTCAGTGATTATTCTTTCAATATCGGCCATGACGCCTCCTTCGTGGAAAGAATAATCCTCCACAGGCATGCAAGGCTCAAGGTGCAGATATCCATACCTCCTCAGGGATTGACACCATTCAACCTCACCACCCAAGTGATAATCAAATAAACGGATGCATTTGAATAAATTGAATTAATTGGTTTTTGCCTATCTAACACATCTCGATTCATGACCGTATTTTCGGTAATAACTCGTCTCGTTGTCTTACTCTGAACGCTCTGTTATTTTGTTGTTAAACCGCTAATTCGTCGTGAGCCACCACATGAGACACCTGAACTCATTTCTTGCGTCACTTCCATTGCTCTTTCTTGCCGGCGCAGCATATGCGCAGCCAACGCCTGAAACCGAGTACTTCAGACTGCTCTTTTCGGCACCCTTGCTTTTGCCTGGGGAGGCAACCACCACGACTCCAGAAGCATCTACTTTCACCCTACCAGACATACCAGCCGGCATCACTGATCAGCCGTGGAGCATAACGCCCATCGTTTCTGGTAATACCATCTCCAATTGGACGGTCACCCCTGCTTTACCAATATGGCTTGATTTGGATGGAACCACTGGAACCATCTTTGGGACGACTCCTATTAATGGGACTCATGGCCCTTATACTCTGGGTGCAACCGGAATCGATAGCACCGCTTCATTTCAAATATCGGTCGCCTCAGCAGTTACTGTTTCCAACCCTGATGATATCGTTGTGGCTCCTGGAGCCTCCATCAATCACACCCTGGTTTCTTCTGGAGGCATCGCTCCCTATACTTATTCCTGGATAACTCCTGCAGCCAGTCGTCCAGCATGGCTTAACCTAAACTCCTCAACTGGAAATCTAACGGGTATCGCTAGTACTGGAAATTGGGATGATGTCCAAATCCTTGTGAATGACTCCGAAGGACGAATGCACACGGTATCAATCCGTATTAATGTGGCCTCAGCACTTTCAGCCCCTAGCCCTGGTACGCTTTCAGCCAACGCAGGCAGCACAGTTTCGTCAAACATTGCCGCGTCCAACGGGGCTGCCCCCTATACTTATTCCTGGATAACTCCTACAGACAGTCGTCCAGCATGGCTTAACCTAAACTCCTCAACTGGGGCGCTCTCTGGCACCTCAGCAGCGGGAGCCTGGAGCAATCTACAAATCCTGGTCACCGATTCCGTTGGTCGTCAGCATACGGTCACCTTTGGCGTCAGCATCACCGCAGTTTCAGACTGGTATGCCTGGGGCAGATCAGACAATGGCCGTATGGGTAATGGCAATCAAGGAGGCTCCACAACTCCAATCGCCATTGCAGATATAGCTGATTTCACACACCTCAATGCCGGACATGACGCATCCTGCGCCACTGGATCTGGCGGTATCTATTGTTGGGGCTACGCCTTCTCTTCAACTCCGACATTGGTTCCAGGTACAACAGGTCTATCCAAACCAGCAGTTGGCACCTTCCATGCCTGCGCGCTCGATTCATCCGGCTCTGCATATTGCTGGGGCACAGGAACCGACGGTCAGCTTGGGCAAGGCTCCTTTACTTCCAGCACCACTCCGGTTGCTGTTGCTGGTGGCCACCGCTTCTCCAAATTGGCAGCCGGCAACACCACCACCTGCGGCATTACGATGCATAACGTTGCCTATTGCTGGGGGAATAACCTGCTCAAACAGGTGGGCAACAACTCCTCGACCAACACTAACTCCCCAACCTTGGTATCCGGCGGCGGAAGTTATAGCGATATCGGTGTCGGGCACACCCATGTCTGCGGTATTCGTGACGGGGCGGTGGTCTGCTGGGGGGGCACCAATGTCGGTCAAACTGGTGTCATTACTGGTACCCTCCAGGGTACCCCCCGCGTAGTCATCTCTTCTGGAGCTACTTCGCTAACAGTAGGCTGGCAGCATAATTGTGCCATTTCATCTTCTACGTTGCGCTGCTGGGGTGGGAACCACAAAGGCCAGATTGGCAATGGGAACTACGACCCCATAGGAACCCCCTTCGTTCATACCGGCGCCTTCTCCCAAATTGGCGCAGGAGATGGTACCACCTGTGCGCTACGCACCACAGGTGCTGTCTCCTGCTGGGGCGACGGCTCCCTTGGACAACTTGGACGTGGCAGCAACACGAGCAGCACCACGCCCACTAATGTTTCTGGAGGCCATGTATTTACTCAACTGGTGCAAGGGGGCTTTACAGTTTTTGCCAAGAAATAGGGTAATCCACTTAGCCATAAATGCCTAAGAAATGAAACGGGGCAGCCGCGCGGCCGCCCCGTTTCATTTCTGTCGCTGGACAAGATCATTCCTCGTTCGAAACAGGCTCCTCCGGCCCTTCAATCAGGGATGCATGATCGAGAACACCGGCGCTTTCCCGAATGCCACGCTCAATGGCAATAGCAAATTCAGGATTATCCTTGAGAGTTTGGCGAGCGTTCTCACGCCCCTGCCCAAGCCGCTGACTGTCATAGGAGAACCATGCTCCCGACTTCTCGACGATGCCGGCTTTCACGCCGAGATCGAGCAATTCACCGGTCTTGGACACACCTTCGCCATACATGATGTCGAACTCAACCTGGCGGAACGGCGGCGCCAGCTTGTTCTTGACCACCTTCACCCGGGTCTGGTTGCCCATGATCTCGTCGCTAGACTTGATCGCCCCGATGCGACGAATGTCGAGACGCACGGATGCGTAAAACTTCAGAGCATTACCGCCCGTCGTCGTTTCCGGCGATCCGTACATCACTCCAATCTTCATGCGGATCTGATTGATGAAAATGACCAGGCACTTGGACTTGGAGATCGAGCCAGTGAGCTTGCGCATCGCCTGCGACATCAAACGAGCCTGCAGCCCCGGATTGGAATCACCCATCTCCCCCTCGAGTTCAGCCCGCGGCGTCAACGCCGCCACTGAATCAACCACGAGGACGTCAACGGCACCAGAACGCACCAGGGTATCGGTAATCTCCAGAGCCTGCTCCCCACCATCAGGCTGCGACACCAGAAGATCATCGACGTTCACACCCAGTTTCTTGGCGTAAACAGGGTCCAGGGCGTGCTCGGCGTCGACAAAAGCAGCCACACCGCCAGCACGCTGCGCTTCAGCGATAACATGCAGCGCCAAGGTTGTTTTACCACTCGATTCGGGGCCAAAAATCTCCACGATACGCCCCTTGGGAAGCCCTCCGATCCCCAGGGCGATATCCAGCCCAAGAGATCCAGTCGAAATCGTTTCGACCTGGACGTCCGACTGCTCGCCGAGCCGCATGATGGATCCCTTGCCGAAATTGCGTTCAATCTGGCTCAGAGCCGCGACCAGCGCCTTCTTCTTTTCCGATTCCTGATCGTTGCCCGCGATGATCGTCGGTTTATTGCCTGCAGCCATTACGAATCTCCTTTATAGAACAGATTGAGAACATATATTGTTCTCGCACGTCCTCCAAGGCCTAATCTGCAAGTGGTTAACGAATCATGGATGGCATCCATTTCGTCAAGGAGTCATCGCTGCCTCATAAGGGAAATCAACCCCTGCTAACGGCTTCTCTATGGCTTGCCGAATTTCGCCATCGATATACGGTTCCCAAGGTAAGGAACGAATAACGTTGGCGATCCTCTGCTTGTTGGGGTCGATCCCCTCATCATCCTCAAAATCGCCTAACGTTTGCGGAATAGGCGCGGAATTAATGATGGAGAGATCTCCTTCTATCCGGTAATGATGCCGTAGGGCAAACGCATTTGTCTCTCCGGCCACATCGAGCAACCGCTCCCCAGACCGACGCAGTAGCATATGATGACATGGGAAACCATCTCGCATCCAGGACGCCCTGACCGGCTCCAATCCAGTCATTTCTGCCAGCACAATCGCAAAATCATCGCAGTCTGACGAGCGGAAAGCTCGCTTAATGACCTCCAGGTGATCATCGGGGTCAAGATCCTCATCCTCATAAAGACTGCACACGTCGTAATACCAGTCCGCTGCTTCTGCCAGAACCGCATCGGCATCCTTCCGCCATGCAAGCCAATCATCCTCGAACCGGCGCTTGAATTCCAGCACGGGAATCCCCAAACGACCAGCAGACACCAATTCTTCGGCCGATTTACGAGATGCTTTCTTCCAGGCAACATTATAGCTGGAATCGCCGTCGTTTCTGGTCAGCAACACCCCTTCCCTGGAAAGCAGGAATGGGTCGAACGATCCATAATTCCCCCGATACCCTCCCTTGACCGCCAAAGCCAGGATATCCCTGTGAACTGCCTCGAGCTTATCTGCAGGAAAATCCAAAGGTTCTTCCAGGAACGCATCAATATCACCTGGAACCCGTTTGGAGCTCGCTGAACCGAATATCCTGATTGATGATGCTAGCGGGCTCTCGCGCAAAGCATCCATAATGGAATCCAACCGGCGAAGATGAGCAATGATATCCGTACTCAAGGCCTGATTTCCTCCACCTCAAACAATGATGGCGAAACCTCTTTCAATCCACCATCGAGAATTTCCCCAAGACTCGTTCGCAATACCGAACCCGCTAAAGAAACCTGGGAAGCATCCAAAACCATATACGACTGGCTACCCGTATCCTCATATTGGTTTTTGTACACCAACCCGTCGTAACCCCGTTCCTTCAATATCCGCAGCAGGATCGGAGCCGGATTATTGCAACGTAATGCCGCCTCTTCAGCTTCACCAATTACCCCTCGAGATCGGAGCATTCCACCAATCTCTGTGGGAGTATGGAACACATCATCCCCATCATTGATCCGACACGGATTGGACATCCTTAAACGAACAGGGTAGATGAAGGCAGACATTTCCCTGTCCCGCTGATCTTCCCTTAATTCCGGATAGAATTGCCACCCCCGCTTGTAGAGCACCTCTCCTACTCGCATCCACGCAGCCTTGAACGTCCCGAAATGCGTCAGCGGATACACCGCTTCGATATCGATCTCCAACGGCGTCCCATGAAATAAAATATCGTCGCCAGGCTGTGTTCCCATCATGGTGCCACTCCTATAACCGACGGCCCACTCATGATGTCCACCCCCGGCGCCAACTCATTGGCAATGAGCGGCTGATCCTGCCAATGCTCACCATCATCGATAATTTTCTGTACGAAATCGCGCCGCACCCATTTCCCTCTTGCAATCACACCGCGGTTTGTCTCGATCTTGAGATAAAGACCTTCCGCACGGTCGGCACCATCAGCCTTGGCCGTGGCGATATCGGAATCAACTCCCGCACGCACGGCCGCCTTCGCCAGCGTCTCTCGCCATGACGGTGTCTGATACAAAGATTGCACTACAAGCGCATTTGCCTCCGATGCTTTAGTCAAGCGACCACGATGGATTACAGGAACAGATATTACGCCCGTCCCCTCAAAAAGTGCGTGGCGCTCTGCTGTGGAAAGGAAGCGCCTTTCCAGCCGATCATAGACATCTTCTTCCATCGCCAGATGAGGCAAGGCATCGTAAAAAATAGAGTGCTTGGCTGCCATCCACTCAAAATAGGCTACATAACGATCAGTCAAACGATCAAAGAGCACATCTTCATACAAAGACGCCCAAGCCTTGAGTCGCCCAAACTGCCTTTCCCTGGCACCGCCCTGCAGAAAATGCCCCCGGGACTGCAACTGCATAACACCATCCTTGTTGAAGGATATGCCTGTATTGGCGCCATCCAGCTTTTCTTCCCAGACCCACTCTCCGTCAGGAAGGCTCGCAAAGGACAGACCGTCATCAACATCCCCCGGCTGAAGGCGGCTTCCCTCAAGATGTGGCGTTCTGGGGTATTTTATAAAATCATATGTCATGGACATCTCATAAACGCATGTTCGTCATCAGAATCAAAAAAAAAACAGGCACTCTTTCAATCTTCCATCTCATCAAGATTGCCCATTTCTTCGTTCCTGCCCGAGCCAATCACAGAATAAGAATCCCGATTGAAAACTACTATCCCTAGAGTCTTTCTTTCCCTCATGTGAGGATAGCCTAAATCGACATGGAGCCTCAAAATGGGAACTTACAACGGTGGATCGACGATTATTACTTCCAGGGAAATGGGGCGATCCGAATCTGACTGGATGTTTACCGGTTGTTTCCTTTTCGGCGAGGACGGTTTCCGGGACGCCAAGGAATTTCACCATTATTGCGATTTAATGGCTCGGATGCGTGCTTATGCCAATAATTACGATTCCGCCTGCAAGCATCCAAATGTCCGCAATCATGTGGAAACAATGATCGTAGATACAATGGTCGAAGTTAACCGCCTCGAGAACGGCAAGAACACTATCCTTGTCAATGCGATCAAACAGTCACAAGGATGGCCAATCGCCTTTCTTGAAGAATTGTCGGCTGAACGATCTTCTGCTCCGCAGCCTTAACACGTGTGTTCATTTTGGCCTCCGGATTGCCCCCATGGCCTCATTCGCGGCTCGAATACCACTCAACCAGGCTCCGCCGGCGGTCTGCGCCAAATACCCAGCTGTCGCTTCACCTGCAAAGAACAATTTCCCATCGATCGGAGCCCCTATAACCTCACGCGCCGCAGCTTGTCCCACGCGTGGATAGGAGTAACTGCCCAGGAAAGTGGGCTCTACCCGCCACCCAGTATGGAAACCCTCAACAGTCGGCGGCGCGGCATCACTTCCAAAGCAAGACGCAAGCCTCTCTAACGCCCAAGCCACTCCATCCTTTTCGTTCATCAACGCCAGATCCCTGCCAAGGCGACCGCCGGCTTGAAGCAGGAGCACATGCGGATCAAATGGATGTAACAAGAAATGAACGTAATCATCTGGCGCCCGGTCGGCTTCAGATGCCCACTCCCCTGGAGATAAATGCGGAAAGGGAGAATGGAACCGTAAAAACGCTTTGTTGTAATCCCCCATGGGCAGAGCTTCGATCGCAGCCAATTTATCGTTCGGTAGTGCTGGGAAAAATTCAATGGATTCTGCCGCAAGCACCCCCGTTGAAACCGTTATGATGCACGCCGAAGCCGAGAGCGCGCCCTTGCTTGTGAACACTTCGACGCCGTGACCTCTTGAATCGATTCGGCGCACTCTCGTGCTTTTATGAATCGGCATCCCATCCCCCAGCATTAATGCCAGGTGACCAAACCCCTGTCGGACAAATAAATTCGGTACCGTCAAGCTCTCATGCCGCAAAGCCGCAACCGACATGAAGCCAGGATCAGCTCCGCCATCCAATGGAGCAACCACTCCTAGTGCCCACCGTTCCATCCAATCAGCACCAGACATCAAGGCCAAAAGAGACAGGTCTTCTCCAGTATGCCCGGCAATCCGACGATTAAGGACTTCGAGGCTGTCTTCTGCACATTGTTCCGCATCCTCGGGAAGCCTTTTTCCTCCCTCGTAGAGCCGAAATGGAGCGTCATCGTGTGGCAAATATTCGATCCCGTGAGCCTCCGAAATCGGCCTCAACGGATTGGTGTCAGCCTGGTGCAGCCAGCAACACCCTTCCTCAACTGGCGTCTGCAGCCTATGCGACGTCCTGGCTCTTCCTCCCACACGCCCGGTCGCCTCCAAGACCGCCACAGACATGCCTGAACTTCTTAAGACGGAACACGCCGCCAGACCAGAAAACCCAGCGCCTATGACGATCACGTCTACGTCTTTCATTAATTATCCCTTGCGATCGATCTGGATCTACAAGGATCACCCGATTAAACCGGAATTGCAATAAAAGGAGGCGCAGACAAAAATGAACTCAATCGACTATCCTATAAACCGGGTTGTCATGACTTCTCCCGTTTGAGTGAATTCACTAATCTGGAAGGCATTACGAAATCCACATGCCTGACACAGAAGATAGTTCTGGTGATGATCTTACCGAAGATGCACCAAAACCCAAATGAATGCAGCCAATTCGGCTATCAAACGACGCTTTAACGTTCTTGATTTTTACTCATGCCGGATGCGGCGCGTCCGATATGTGATCGCCAATCCATTCATATTCCTCTGGAAGATCCTCCAAGAATACTTCCAATTCTCCCTCCATCAGCTCGCTGGAAACGGACAGGAAACCCTGATCTATGTTGACATAGGCCTGAGCGCCATCACTTTTCCGCTCGTACCAATTCCCGTCACCAACTCCGCTATCAGGACCTTCCACTCCTTTCCAGTCATCAGCTATGCCACCAACGAGCTCGGCGAGGATTGCAGGGAAATCATAACTTCTGATACTCATGACGTTTTCCTCAATCGCAATGGTAAAGATACTCAATTTTCCCAGGGCGATAGAGCCCTACGACAGCTTTTGCAGGTTGAAATGACAATCTGCGAAAGATAGCTACAAAGTCCAGGTATCGTTCTTCATTGACGGTAACTGCCGGCTTCGATGTTCCAAGCCAATGCATGGCGTCAAGAAGCATACGAACTCCGAGACCTGTTCCACGGTACGCTGGTACGACCCATAGGGTGCAAATCTTGCGTTCTATCTCCGTACGTTTGGCTATGCACACGCCAACAATCCGGCCCTCCCGTCTCACAATATCAAGTCGCCGCGTGGTACCTAACCCTGGGACAACCTTCGTCCAGTACCAGTCTTTGAATCCGGGGTAGTAAGCTGACAAATGAGCCAGGGCAGCGTAGGCCTCAAGGATGTGGTCGTCCCTCATTGGCGCAGGAATTACATTGGCGGAATCGACCATTTCCATTCCCAGCATCGTCATGCTCCCATTACCGGCAGGCGAGGAGGAAGCTCCCCCATGCTTTCCAGCAAGACCCGGGCACTCTCCAGCTGTTCGGAAGTATCGCCGTTCTCTATACCAAGAACAAGAGCCTTCAGCGCCTGCACCACCTCATTTTTATTTTCGTCATGAACATCCTGAATGATGTTGTCATTCATCTCGTCAAGAAATCTCTCCAGTTCATCCATAGAGAGTTTCATGGACAAACGATCATCCCACTGCTCTTGCGTCATTTTCCAAAGCAGCGTGAATTCAGCCTCATCACGATCTGCCGCCTCGATCGTTTCCGTTCTCAACCCACCGTTCTTGGGGTAAAGAGCGCTGACGGTAAATGAATGAGTCTGGTCGAGTTTCCGGATGCCTACGGGAATTAACTGGGAGTTATCCTGCACCTGGGGAAACACTTCGCTGTAAACAGACCTGATCTCACGAGCCCCATTTTCAATAAGATCCTGTCCTAACGCCTTAAGATCGCAGTGTCCTATATGGGAAATGGTAGCAGTTATATCCCGATCTCCCTCATCGGTTTCAATACGGAAATCAACCGCAAATCTCGTAGCCTCGGTCATGAATCGTTTCCTATAACATCTGTATCTTATTGTGGTTGAAGTCATAGAATAGGACAAATGGGATTTTGTGGACATGAGAATGATGAATACGCAAAACGATTTCGCCCGCCTTCAACTTACCCTGACCATGCTTCGGGCTCAGCTCTGGGGGCTGTATCTCACGATCATCTGCGCCCTGGCGCTCGCGTTCCTTCCTTGGGAACAACCTGTGCCCTATATTATCGGTATCGGAGCGCTTGCCAGCGGATCAGCCATGGCTCTTGCTTACGCCAGATATCTCATGAAACAAGGCGATTCTGGAATGTGGATCACCAGTGCGTCCACTCTTCTTTTCGCACACTCAATCTATTTTTATGTCTGGAATGCCAGCCCCATCCTCAACCTGTCTGGAGCACTTGCTTCCATAATTCTGAATTCCCTGATCATAATTGTCATGGGCGTAGGTATCATCAGAAGCAGGAAGGAAACCAAAAGCGCAAACACTGTTGTGGACGCACGAATGGCCAAGCTAAACATGCTGATCGAAAAGAACCGATCTCAGAGTAGGTAAGATCACAGCAGTTGGTGAGCAGGACTCCGAGGGGACACAACTCCAGGATGTCCCGCTCACCAAGCCAACGACCTTACCTACTCTGTAGGATACCTTCTCCTGAATACTGAACGCTGCCACTATTCTGGATACCCCAGCCGGCCAAACCACCTGTCTGACCTGCGGCTCCAGAGCCATTGTTGCCTGCAGTGCCTGCGGCACCATCCTGCCCCTTTTCACCCCATGCGGCACCGTTTCCAGATCTGCCAGAGGCTCCGGCGTTGGCTCCGCCGGGCACTGCGGCAGCGCCATTCGTAGCGGTGGCATCATAGCCCTGACCTCGACCGGCAGATGAGGCAATACCGCCTATGGAAGGGGTAGAGGTCGTATTTATGCGGTAAATGCCATTGGATGAGACATATTCTGGATCGTCACTACCACCTGTACGACCAGAGGTTCTAAAATCCCCTATATAATATGTGGCATTGCCAACCGTAACAGATGCCGGAGGATTGTAACTGCCTGAACTCCATATTACGGATCCAGCCCAAACCATAGCCGTTCCACCAGTTTTACTGGGATAAGTTGAACTGCTCACATAATAATATGGAGCTCCATAAACAGACCACATATCCCCACTTGCCGGCTCCCTGACGGTCGTGGTCGTCGATCCCGCACCACCATTACCGCCGCGTCCACCAGCTCCACCGCCGGCACGGATAGCGCCGTTATTGACCACGGCCATGGCGGTCTCAGCCAAAATGGCGGTTCCACCGGCACCACCATCAGGCCGGCCGCCTGCACCCTGGATTTCTCCATTGACGGTAAGCGTCAGGGAGCCGCCATTACCGGTGCCGCTACGCAAGGCGGCCACTGTCGGATCATTGGAGCCGATGATGACGCCGGCGGGTACAACGACGCGCTTGGGACGGGCTGCCGCCCAGCGATCATTCTCCTGGAAAGCCGAAAGGCTGGACAGCACCACATTGGTGCCGGCCGACAACTGCACCGGGAACAGCGCATCACCCGAAAGACTGGCGGCAACCGAAACCGGCGCATCGTAATACTCAGAACGCCCCGATAACGTCAGTCCGCCGCTGAACATCCCCGTTGATGTCGCCTTGGCACGCACCGAGACGCTGCAGCTCTGGTTCAGAGCCAGTTCCACTCCCGTGCAGGCATCGCTGACGAGCTCGAAATGATCGGGATTGACTAGGTTAGCCGTATCAATCCGCGCAACATCTTCGCCGTTATTGGAAATGGTGAAGCTGTGCGACGGGCTGTAGGCGGTGCCGCTTTCACCGTCAGCCCACATCGCCGCGCTCACCGCCGGGCTGATCGACAAGGCCGCCTGAGTGCGGCCGCGCGTGGCAATGCTCCAATCCCGCTGCAGCGTATCGACAGACACCGAGGCGGTCATGAAGGCTTCAGGATCAGCCGGCGCCGTGGCTCGCAAGCTGACCTGATCACCCGCGGCAATCGCCACCGGTGGCGTCACTTCCACGCCATTGACCAGAACCTGTGCCCCGGAAGCCGTCAGGGTTCTCGTGCCGTAAAAGCCGCTGAAGCTGATGGCGTCGGACGTCAGCGCCGTACCCGGCTCCACATCCGTTTGATCGGTAAAGTCCCCAGCATCAAGAACGCCTTGCACGACAATGGAGATTTCCGGCGTTGCCGCCATGGCGTGATCGCCCTGGTCAATCGCCGTCAGCACCAGCCCATCAATGCGGTTCATGGCACTGGCATCAACAGCCAGCCGGCCGCTGCTGTCATCCAAACTCAACCATGACGGCAACGCCGTCGAGGCCGACCAGGCCACACGACCGCGAGAGCCGTAAAGAACATTGTCTATCTGCGGCCGCACCACGATGTCGGTGCCCGACGGCGTTTCATAGGTAAGCTGATCGAGGCTTACCGCCAAAGGTCCAACCACCGACAGCATGGCGTCACGATAAGCCCTAAGCGTCCCGAATTGCCGTAGCAATTCCACCCGCAGGGCATAGTCGCCAGGCACAGCATCGGGATAATCAATCAACCGCCGCAAAGTCCCCGGATCACTCGACAACTCACCCGACAGGATGGCTCCATCAGGCAAGCCGCTGATCCGCAGGCTTTCACCAGCGGCAACACCCGTGATCTCCACGGGAATAGCCAGGTCTTCACCAGCGCGCACTCCAAGCGGATCTGGAAGGACGATGGATAGCCCTCCCGCGGTGGTATCGTTATCCTTGACTTCAATGACGGACGGCCCTCCTCCTAACTCGGGTACCTCCATCCGGAAATATGTCTGTGCCTGGCTGGCACCAGTCGCCAGCAAAACCCCCATAGCCGCAACAAATACCCCGAAGGATCGAATCCGAACCAATCCATTCTCCTGAAAGAACAACAATCAACTTTGCCGTGAAAATCTCATATCATCTGCAACAAGGCAATGAGCATTTTTTTGATCAAAAAAAATAAGCGGAGTATCCATAATGAATACCCCGCACGCTTTCGCAATATCTTTGCTTTTTACCTGATTATTCTGCCTCATCCAGGAGCGGCTCGATAATGTCGGCAAACCGCTCTATCGGCATGTTCCCCTTGGACACTATGCCATTGATGATAAAGGTCGGGGTTCCGGTGACAACTTCAATGGCCGCCTCCTTCGTTGTCATAACCCAATTAAGCGCTTCTTTATTGGTCAAACACTGCTGGAAGGTGTTCTGATCCATTCCGAACGCCGACATGCTCTGCAACAAAGCGTCCCCTGTATTATCCGACACCAACCAATCTTTCTGCGTGGCGAAGAGGTGCTCGACACGTGCATAAAATTCGTCATCGGACCCGCAGCGTGCCAACATGAAAGCACCGGCAGATACGCTGTCGAGTGGGAACGGCTTGAGAACAAACCGCACCTTGCCGGTATCGATGTAGCGTGTCTTGAGCTCGGGGAACACATCCGTTGAAAACGCCGCACAATGTACGCAGGTCATGGAAGCGAATTCTTCGATTGTGACCGGTGCATCCGGGTTCCCCAAGACGACGTCACGCAACATTTCGATTTCCACCATACCAGGAGGTGACGTTTCCTGAGCGAAGGACGTCGGTGCGCTACAGGCGATGATGGTAACAGCAAGAACAGCAGAAATGAACTTCATGCGAATGACTCCAGAATCGGTTCCTAAACCTCGCAGGTGTTCGTCTCCTGCGCAAGCACCGACACTTGGCATTGATTCATTTCAGTTAACAATCACGGCTCCATGCCAAAACTTTCGAATGGTTCGCAGGTTAATATCCTGGCTTGATCGCAAAGGTATTCCCATACGCTCTCATTTGCATGAGGTACCCCACCCCAATAGCTTAATGCAGCTCGGCAAACAGCTTCAGAATCTACCGGCAAACCCTCTGATAAGAGGCAAGAAATTTCTGACGACCAATTCAGGTCATGGCGGGTGATGTCGCCAATAGGATCGACCTCAAATATCCATTCCGTGCCACCTCCGGCCAAATCGATATCGTCAGGATCGCTCACAAGAAACACGGCATCCGCATGTGCTCTCATGCCATTGGGCCGGTACCGCTCCAGAACTGAATAAAAATCTGTCCCGCCCCAATCATGGGCATAAGCTGCCCCTCGAGGACTGAGCATCGTGCCAACCGGAAGCTCTTCATTCGATCCATGAAAATAGCGCACATCATTATCCTTGCCGGGCACACGACAACAATGTTGCCACTCCATCCGGCAACATGATTAGTTCTGGAAATATCGATACCATAAAGGAAACCCACAAGCAGATCTTGTCGTACGCAGGCAAGAAAGGGAGTATCCCCTATCGATTCGAGGAAAGGTTTCTCCGTCATGAAGGCTCCAAGACTTATCGCGCAGGCATTCGAAATCGTCGGAGACGAACGTCGCCCACTCGGCGATGTCGACCTGACTAGAGCCGTCCTTCAGGATATGAATCCCCACGGCAAGCATGTTCGCGCGCCGAGATTTCCTCCTTATGTCGGTTCATCCATCAACGATGAAATGAGGTCTATCCTCAGGGATGAGCGCCTGGCCATGCCTGGCTTGCAGAAACTCATGGACGACTGGTTGGAAGAGATCGGTGGCCTCGACGGCGTGTGTGCCATGAAAGCCCATATGGATGCCCTGCAACAGGCCGAATGGGCCCTGGAACGAGCTCTGAGGCAGCAGAAGGATATTGACGACGCCAGATTTGCCGCGGCATCGGAATTTGAAATGTTCTGCCCAGTCGATAGTCATCAGGACTTCGTCTTCTCCATTGACGAAGCCTATGATGACTGGGGATGGGACAATTATATCCAGCAGCATCCTCGTCCAGACCTCTCTTTTGACTCTCCCGATTACAAGGCCTGGTCGGATTCTTATCGAGCGTGGGTTCGCACTTCTGCCCCTCCGTTTGTCCATGGCACCTTCCCATCTTCCTGGGAAGGTCTTTCCGAAGACCGTATTCGTGCCGCACTCGAAGAAGAAGAGCGCATCGACATCGACGAAATGATCTACAACGACATGGAAGAACATTTCGAAGACGCCTACGACCACATCCAGGACATCGAAAGCCTCCAGCTCATCATCGATGAGTGGGAGCCCCATGCCGGTTCCGGTAACGAGATTGATCTTGGGCTAGGCAAGAAACTGGAAGAGTGGAACGCCAAACAATCCATTACTTCCTATTATCAGAATCTCAAGACGGTCGTTCCTGCCTTCAAAGACGTTGATATGAATGAGATAAAGGCATGGTCAGCCGCCAAGGTAGAACGCTGCAGGGCAGAGATCGAGACTATAGCCAATACCTGGGAACTACCTGATCCCGTGGCGTCAACACCGATCTGAAACGCCACGGGTCAACGCAATGTCAGATCCTGAGGCCGGCCAAGGCTTCATCATTACCGATCATATGCGTCACACGCATCTCATCGGCAGCAATAAGTGCGGATGCCAGCCGACGATGATCCCTGTCAGCTCCTTCTTCAGTCGAAAACCGTAAGAACAATTCATAGGCCTGCTCGTGATCAATTGGAGCCCTGCCTGTGGCTGGGGCTCGAACTGCAGCACGCAGGAGTTCAACTGCCGCGGCCGATATGCGAGGACCCTCGGCCTCTCCCCTTGGTCGGTAGAGAAGCCTATTGATCGTTAGCGCTGCGGCCATTGACGTTGATCTACCCGATGGTTCCCATCCATTATAAATCAGCGCTTCATCTTCGGGATTTTGCATCCTTCTGATATCTATGTTCTCTAATGTTGCCCCCTCGGGCGGGTTCTCAACGCACCTTTCCACGAACCTCAGAGCGAGATCCATCTCTGTCAAAGAGAAGAAAGCCGCCGCCCGCACACCCCATCCTTTGCTCTTATTGATGAGATCGTGCATCTCGGGCACGTCGTAGGAAATCACTGGGACAATCACCCCGTCCTGGGTGTTAAAGGTGACGATAATAGACGGTTCCAGCGCCTTGCGATGCAGTACTCCATCAATTATTGCGAGATCCGTAGACGCCGTACGTTCAACCCGCTCCCGTGCAGCTTCCCGCTCGTCAACATGCCACTTCCAGAATTCACCTGGTGTAGGGGTGCTCTGCCCGTTTTCCACATCCTTCCGATCCCAGGAATAGCGCAAATCCCATAGCGCCCCAGGCACCGCATAATGACATATGGTTTCCGGGTGATCCATCAACAGACGTGTCGCCTGAATCACATGATATCCTGTGTCCAGCCTACGCTGCGTCAGCCCTTCCGTGCCACAGGGTTTGCCTTCATCATTCAGCATCGGCCGCATCATAACGCCATTTACCAGACGCCATTCCAGCGTTTCCCCCGCGAAAGGAATGGAACATACCACCGGAGCTTCTGTCTTCTCCACAACGGGAATGGCGACAGGAAAGTTTTCCATCACCCAGTCACGATACAATTTGTTGTTACGCCTATGTCTGTACTCAGCTCGATAGGCTGCGTCCATCTGAACGATCTCGGGCTTTGTCATTTCCACTTCTCGCGATCAATCAGGGGCGTGGAGTAGCCGGCTGGAAAATCCCCTCTTCACCGAAAAAGACGTTTGAGGGATTAAACGCTTCCCTGGCCGCGGCCGTGTCAGAGACGATATCAGGAATCGCCTTTTCGTATTTGCGGTAATTTTCCGGAGTGAAACCGGTCGTTCCCAAAGACCGCAAGTCTTCAACTATCGCGGCATCCTGCACGGATCCTCGAAAACACCACCCTATTTCATCATCAAACCATGCCTTGGTGATCAGAACAGATGCCCCCTCTCCCGACCAAATCTCGGTACCTCCAACATCGTTCCTGATTGCCAGCTTCGTAACCGTCACGATATCGCCGATCTCAAACGGCTGTGTATCCGTGCTCATCTCTTTTGCCTCCTGCCGTTAGGCCATTCCCATGCTGGGGTGCTCCAGGGCAGAATGCAGCATGTCACCCAACTCATCACGCAACCCCGCAGCAATCAATTCCGGGATTTCCGCATATTCCTTCAAGACAGTGCTAACCTGATGATACCCATAAGCAGAATCATCATTGTTCTCTGCCCAGGATCGCACATAATCACGCGCATCATCCTCATTCTCGAAGGTGACAACGGAATCCTGCCCAACGCTATCAAGCTTTGACCAGAACCCGAATCCTATGGCGCTACCAACATAGATCCCCATTTCCGGATGGGTAATAACTACTCTGTCATACATGATCTGCTCTTTTCTTTTCTAAAGCTCACCAGGTCATTCTCGGGAGCCAAAAACAATTCGTCCGATTATGGTGCCGGCGCCCCATCCCCCAGGTCAGCATCCAGTTCATGCCCAGGCTGCTTGGGCCAGGCATAGGCATAAACACCCATGACATCAGAGAACACGATCGCCCCGACATGTTCATCTCCGAACACTTCTACTTCGGAGGTTTCGTAGTCAACGATGAGGTTTGGCGCGCGAAAAGGCTCGTTGCTTGCCAACCGAGGCAACGCCAATTCTATGAAGCTGCACAGATCACTTCCAGGCTCTGCAGCGATCATCTTGACCCGTTCAACAGGGAACTCCCCAATATAAGGCTCCATCAGGTTGCGAAACATCACTCGCACCTGATCATTCGTATACCCAGGGTGATCCTTGATCTCCGTCCATGTCTGCGCCGGCGCTCCCGTACGTTCCAGGGATTCAATCGCATCATCAGACCATGACGGAGCCATGGCGGCCTGCATACGCTCAAAAAAGGAAACGTGATCCTCCAAACCTGAGGTGATGATGTCGTACATGCCTACCTCAGGCGTGAACCCTTTCTGGCGAGCTGCAGCAATCGTTTCCTGAATATCAAGGATATGCGCATAGGCATTCCGCTCCCGGCATGCCTGATGCTGTTCATGCAGTGGGTCCATGAAAGAGCAGATAGTACGCCCCTGATCATCAACACGAACCGCCGTCTCAACAAACTCCTTCAGGGGTTTGCTTTCTCCGTCTTCGAATTCCACCACACCTTCTACGTGATCAATGCGATACCCCTGCGCAGCCACGTTATCAATGACCATCGCATATACGCCGGCACCATTATTGTCGTTACGTTGAATAGGATGCGCCATGGTGCGAAGATTGGTGTCAGGAACCATGAACTCATCGCCGTTCAAGCCCTGACACTCCCACATGCCTTCAACATCAGCAGGGGTGGCCAGAATCAAAATAGATGGGCAGAACCTGGGGGCATTACGAAAAGAAGACATGCTGAAACTCCAAATTTGCTGGAAAGGCTAACACTCTCAGGTGCAAGCGACAAAACTGGCTTCAAGGAGAAGGAGCCACCCCTGCCGCATTCCAAGGCCAGGAGCCAAACTGCGCCTCCACTTCCACATTGGAAGCGTCTTCGCCTCCGATATCGTAGGGAATGTCGATTGCGAAGCGATCTTCAATACTCATGATCCCTGATGGTCCACGCCATGTTTCAACCTGGTTCCCCCAGAAATCCGTTATTTTACGACAATCCGAGCCCATACTGGCTCCTCGTCTCCCGTTTGCCGCCTGGAAGAAGGCCCAGTTCATTTCATCAATCTCTCCATGAATGATTGGCCGGCCATTATGCTGGCGGTAAGACGCCAAGGCATCAATACTAGCCCGCGGCAAACGGATCTCTCCATCCTTCATGACATAGGCCGGTAATTTCCCGGGATACGACCACGGTGCCGAAAATTTCACTGAAACCAATGTTCCATTATGCGGGTAACGTTGCCTATTGGTCTCATCATAAGGCTCCAGCCATTCCGGGTGCGGAGTCCAAACCCGATAACGAATCATCGTGCTCTGATCTGACCACCCCTCCAGGGTCAACGCCATAACCTCAAGACCGAGACGCGCAAATGCTGCCTCGAATATAGAGTGCATGGCTTCCGGATTTTGCGGGGCGTATCGATCGTCATCATTTTCATACTTTGAAAACTGAACCACTCCCTCTGTTTCCACCTCAATGAACCAGTATATGCCACCCTTCTCTCGAGGCTTTATCCCCAGCTCCAGGGAATTACAGTGATTGGCCGGCACCCACCCCCTGACAAGGCTGCCATAATACCCGAAATCCTTGATTCCTTCGGCCTTGAGAGCATCCTGCAGAGCCACTCCCGCCCGCTTCGCCGAGATCTTCTCCATACTGTCATCCTTTCCCGTCATATCGTTGGAGCAACGTATAGCCAACAGGCGAAAGATACACGCCGTCACAACCTGCTCAACAACACCAACCACTCAGACAAGCCACCATACCTGGCATATCGCTCCCGTTAATTCCCTCATATTACCCGTTCACCTGCAACCTGAATGTGATATACATTCCTCATAGACAGTGAGCCGAGTCGTCCCATGGGGGTTGTGATCATGACCACCAGACGGCTCGGCTTCTTGCTCCTTACAGCGATCGCATCCATTTTCTATTCTGTAAAAGGAATCCAGCGATGCAAGCTGAACAGAACCACGAAATCACCGTCTACCGAGGCTGCCGTTTCCACGAGCCGCGCAAGAACACTTTTTTCTCCACTGATCCGGACTTTGCCGCTGATTATGGCGAAGTCCGCTCCTATTCCCTGCAAATGACGGATGTTCTCGATACTACCGATAGAACAACCATGGAGCCCTACCTCCCGTTTATCGACCCTTACGATGGCTCCGAGGTTTCGACGTGGGAACAATACCTGGAGCGTATTGGAGACACCTGGGAAATGATCGAGGCCGCTCTTCCCCTCTTGCCGCAAGCCAGTATTGTCCTCATCACCGAAGGCGGGGTCACCAATTACCTCGTCAGAGACACGTCATTGGTCAGCTTGATGCAGCTACCTACCCCGGTTATACCCTAACCCCAACGCAGGGTATAACCCCTGGACTTCCGCTTTATTATTGGTTATACCCTCTTGCACGAATAAGGTATAACCGGGTTCCCCCATGGAAAAAATTGACAGAATGCACGAAGTCATGTTCGCCGAGCTCGGTGATAGATGTCTGGATGCGCGCTTTACCATGGACTTCCCCATCAATGGACAGGAGGTTCCCCTTTCCATCGAAGGCTATTTCGCCAAGATGAAAGTAAAGGAGCAATCCTACTGGTATCACCGTTCACGCAAACCGGACGGCAACCGTAAGGATGTCTATGTCGGCAAGGTTGATGACATAGAGATCACCAGGCGCGTTGAACAGTTCGATACCCTCAAAGACAATCTGAAGGCTCGCCGTAGCCTGGTTCGCACCCTTGTTGACCAGGCTGGCCTCCCCTCTCCCGACAGATTTACCGGGACAGTTGTCGAACATCTGGCTAATGCCGGCCTCTTTCGGCTTCGCGGCACCCTGGTTGGAACCGTCGCTTTCCAGACTTACTCTGGCATCCTGGGCGTTCGCATGCCTTCCGCAATCCTGCAAACCGGTGATGCCGATTTTGCCCAATTCCATGCGGTGTCCGCTATGGTCGGTGATTCGATCCCTCCGATCCTGGATGTTCTACGCGGCATCGACCCCTCATTCAGGGATCTGCCTAGCCATGCAGATCCGACAAGATCTACGCAATTCATCAATTCCACCGGGTATAAAGTCGAGTTTCTAACGCCCAATCGTGGCAGCGATGATTATTCAGGTCGGCCGGCGGAAATGCCTGCACTAGGCGGAGCCAGTGCTCAGCCTTTGCGCTTTCTTGATTTCCTGATCAAGGACCCCGTACGCTCGGTTCTGCTCCATAATGGCGGCATTTCCGTGCTTGTTCCGTCCCCACAACGTTACGCTGTACACAAGCTCATCGTCTCTTCCCGCCGTCTTTCCGACACGAACGGAGCCCTGAAAAGAGGTAAGGACGTCCACCAGGCCAGTACCCTGATGCAAGCCATGGGAGAAGCTAGAATGCACCAGGACCTGGCGGAGGCTTTCGCTGAAGCATGGACCCGTGGATCTTCCTGGAAAGAGGCCATCTCCAAAGGGCTTTCCTACTTAGATAAAAATGATCGTAATCTTATCGACGCCATCCTGGCAGAAGGCCTGACAGGAATCGGTGAAAGCCCCGACGAATTCGGAATAAGCAGTACATTGCCCACACCATAAGTTCCGAAGACCTCACTTCTGCGCCACTTCGTCACAGCATGAGGCAGCTTCACCTGCCTCATGCACAAAACCCTGCTCGAATATCCCTTTGTTTCATGCCCATCCTTCAGCTACCTTATGCTTAAGGCCAATTCCTTGCCCCCATCTCCCAAGGAGAGAAACTGATGCACAAGGACATGAACACCGTTATCGAACTTGTTGGTGCTGAGCTCATGGCAAAAGCCCACCCCAACAGCAAATCCCTGCTGTCAGCCATTACTGATATTTCTCATCAGTTGCTCCTCCAGCAAGATCACTGCCAGGACAAGGCGCGCTCTCTTCACAGCGCCGTCTCCGAAACCAAACAGGAAGTCCTGAACGCCTATGACACCGTCGCACAATGTCACGATCGTCTTAAGGTTGCTCAGGATGCCCTATCTTTCCATGATTACAGTGTTATTCCTGCGCTCAAGCGCTTTCTGCGGATGAGCGACCCCAAAAGGGAAGCACTGGTGGCAAAGGTTGCTGCAGCTCAGAGTGCGAAGGATGATACTCTTGAAGCCATGAAGCCCCTCCATCAGGAGCACTCCAACGCTCTCAAGGCATGGAAGAAGGCCAGTTCTATCGGTGCCGCACAGGAAAAAGACATTGATTGCGCCAGGAAACATCTTCGCCAGGCGCAGTCATTGCTCGAACAAGGAAAACATCACGGTGATCTTTCCATCTTCGCTGCCGTCAAAAGCGCCATTGCCTCCCCAGATCCCGAAGAGAAAAAGCGCAACAACTACACTAGCCGGCACTCATCGAGCTCAACACGCTCCTATGGTACCAGCTCTGGTGTAAACACCGCCATCGGAGCGTCAATCATGGCAGCGTTCTGAACTCCGCTGATGCAATCAACGTGAACAGGTGAGATATTCCAGGCATACCCCCCCTGGATTGCCGAGTTATTCGGTTTTGAGGTCAGCGTTTCATTTTCCTCAGCGATGGCACCAGGGCGGTGCCATCGCACACCAATCCTTACAGGCAAATGGAAACGAGACTGCCATGAATTGGAATACCTTTGACCTGCATGTTCCCCTGGATTGGGATCGCATTGCCGCCGCCATCCCCCAGTCGGAGGCAATGAGAGCATGCATTCAAGACGAGATCTTCCATGGTGAAGGGGATGTTTTCGTCCATACAACCCTTGTTACCGAGGCTCTGATTGCCGACCCTGAATTCCAAGATCTCGACGAGACCAGCCAACGTGTTCTGGTGCTGGCGGCAATCTTCCATGACGTCGCAAAACCTGCCACTCGCAAGGAAGAATACGACCCCGCCTTAGGCCGCGTCAGGGTCACTCATCATGGCCATTCCAATATGGGGGCGCGGGATGCCTGGTTAAGCCTATGGAAGAGCGATGTCCCGCTCGACATCAGATTACGTGTATTTGCTCTGATCGCCTGGCACCAGAAACCTTTCCATATCTTCAACCAAAAAGACCCGCGGCTCGAGATCGCTCGATTCTCAACGGTTGGCAACTGGCGTGAACTCATCATGCTTGCCCGGGCAGACAATCGTGGACGAATCGCTCCGAACACCGAAGAGACCGACGAGACCATGCAACTCCTGCGCCTGATGTGCGAGGAAGAGGGCGTACTGGACGGCGAGTGGTCGTTCGGGAATGATGCGGCTCGTACAGCCATCTGCCGCAAAAACAGCGATTCCCTGTTTTTTACTCCGCAAGAACCTGCCGGCAGCCACGTGATCGTCATGTCTGCGCCACCTGGATCCGGCAAGGATACCTACATTACCAAAATGTTTTCTGGTATGCCGGTCGTCTCAATGGATCATCTCCGGATAGACATGGGCGTAAAAGCAGAGGACAACCAAGGATCAGTGGTGCAGGCCGCCTTAGAGCAGGCTCGATCGCACCTCAGAAAACGGGAACCGTTTGTCTGGAATGCCACCGGCACATCCAAGCTGATGCGAGACAAGATCATCGCTCTGTGCCTCGGTTATGATGCCCATGTTGCAATCCATGCCCTGGATTGTCCCTATGACACGATGATCAAGCGCAACCGCGAACGTGAAGCCAGGGTGCCAGAGGAAGCAATCAACGCCATGCTGCTCAAATGGGAACCACCAATGGCTGGCGAAGCGCATGACGTGATCTGGATCGATGCTATCACTTACGAAGCTAAACAACGAATAGAAACGGCGCACCGTGTGGCGGCCGAACTCACTTCTGGGCTAAAAAATACAGTTCCGAAGAATGAGGGCTCTTCTATTCCGGCTCCCCGGTAATTCCCTCAAGCAATTGATATCAACGGCCGAACAAAGGGCTGGCTGTTGCAATTTCTGCTACGATATCCCGCATGACCTCAGCGGGGTTTTCAAGGAAGTAAAGTTCGCATCGATGATCTGGTCGAACAACTGATTTCGAAGATGTGACACAACCGGGACGACCACGCCATCTCCCGCAACGTGATAGGCGTCATTGTATTTTTCGGGAAGAATGTAATTGCCAGGCAACCCCATGAGGGACCCTGCTTCCCGGGGAGACAAAAGCCTCGTGCGCACGACGTTACCCTTCACAACCATAATGATCTGTCGAGATGAACCGCCTGAAGGCGTCCGGAGACAGCCGGCTGTTCCATCAAAGCGAACCTCGGCTCTCTGCCGCTTTACACCCTCTTCATCGAGACGCGTTCTCTTGTAGATGGTGCCCACAACACGAATTTCTTGTTGCTTTGCCTTCTCGACCTTTGCCAGGTTGATCTTATCCATCATTTTGAGAAGGCGGCCTGTTTCCTCCTCTGTATGCCATGCTACGCCTGTCGGTTTGTCCTGAATGATCTCGTCAAGAGTGACCGCTCTCACGGCTGGAACACTCATCGACCACCAGACCCACTGGTGTTTCGCTTCTTCAGACATGCCTTCATAAGCACGGACAAGGGTAATGGGATGCCAAGGCGCGGAAGGTTCATATGCCTTAATTTCCTTGGGTGTTATCAAGTCCCCCCGGATCGCTACGATGAAAACACGAGGACGTGACTGCGGAAGGAACAGAGAAGCGTCAACGACCACAGCCCCGAAACGATAACCGCTTTTGGCCAGTGTCGCGCCGATCGCGGCGAAATCCTTACCCTTGTTCGAAGTGAGGATACCTAACACGTTCTCGAGGACAACGATTCTTGGGGCACGCCCCTCTTTCGCCAATCCCAGTATCTTACCCCAAAAGGCCCAAAAAGCACCTGACCTTGTCGGGTTGTCACTATCTGAATGGCCGATGCCAACGTGGTTTCCTGCGAGAGAAAGATCTTGGCACGGGAAGGATGCCCATGCCAAATCAGCTTCCTCAGGCAACGAGGCCAGAGATATATTGCGAACGTCGTCGACTATGAGATGATTTCCACCCCAATTCGCAGAATATGTTTCACCCTTCATAGGGTCGAAGTCATTTGCGAACCGGCACGACCATCCTTCGCCCAAACCAGCTCTGGCCATACCTCCACCAGCGAAGAATTCATAAAACGTCTTCATTCCGTAATGCGGCCATTTCGAATGAGTTTCTCCTGAATGGCCTTCACCGCCCAGTTTTTCTCCAGCTTCCGCGGCTCCTCAGACGTCACCCCTCTGGCTTTCTCCACCAATCTGGCGCGTTCCTGCGGCATCCTTATGCTGATTCGATATTCATCGGCATCTTCATTCATGTTTTGATTTGGCGCCAATTTGACGTCAAGCACAAGAGGCCATTTTGATATCCCCCAAGGATTTCCTCCTTGATTCTTTGGCTCCCGGCTCCTGAGATTGATTTCTCATTCTTGCCTTATGTTATTTGCATGAATTTCCAATTATGAAAGGCGCTCACTTGTTTCATTCTGAACAATCCTCAATGCTTCCCGGTGGAAACATCGGAGACTGTTCTTATGTCCATCTATAAATTCATGATCACAGCCCCGGCGACCGTAAGCGCTGTTGTCTCAATTGAAGCCGGCTCTCTTCAGGAAGCACATGAAATCGCAGTTTCTCCTGCCTTTTATAACGATCCTGACGTGGCTACCTTTGCGCTTGATGACGGTAACCCCCTCCAGGAGGTCTACATTCCGGATGTAACGGATTATGAAATCGTCAATCCCGATGAACCGCCTTCTGCGGACTCGAATACGCTCCGAGAATTTTGGCGCAATTCGGAAATGGTCAACGCTTTCTTTGATGCTTTCGCTGTCGGCTCCAACCCATCAGGTGCCGTTTTTGACGGACGGCGTATTGCCATCGCTAATGGTGATCGTAACCTGATCGCCATCATAAGCACGCATGCCGGCTATTATAATGTGGTCACCACAAAGGATCCGCTATTGCTCGCTGATCCAGAAGCAGAAACGCAGCCCATCATTCAGACAAAAGATGTCGTCGAAGCTTTCCGAGTTGCAACCGCTGCTCTGGGGCATGATATCGACGATGCCTTGACCAACAATCCTGCTCCCTGAATGATGCGACCTCATCACGGTACATTTGGCGACTGCGTTGAGACCATCTCATTACCCCGCTTACGTCCACCGGAACGCAAACAATGGCAATTGATCGACTCGTTCAAGCTACCCTAACGTTCTTCAACGAAGGTGAACGCTACGGCGAGCACGTTTTCTATGTCCAGACCGATCTTGATGACACAACGCTGGAAGCTCGCCGTCACGAACTGGCTGCTCTCAGTCCCCTGGATGATGATCGTCTACCGGATCGCAGCTTTGAAATCGAGCTCGAGGAAGTGGAAGAAGCCCCTGTAGGCGAACCCATCATTATCCTTGAGAATGCTGTACCACGCCCATGAGCTCTCTTGATTTTATTCGCGAAGTCGAAAGTCTGCTCGATTCCTTCCCAACCCTGAGGGCGGTCTATCATCGGGCACAAAGCGGTGTGGTTACCCTGGAAGAAATCATCTGCAGCACGCCTGGGAAAGGTATCGGTACTGCATACCTCTCTCTCGTCGTCGATCTTGCCGATCGAACTGACACTGTTTTGCGTCTCGTGGCGACACCCATCGGTGATCTCGAACCCCGCATACGTCCAACCGGACACTACGCCATCGAAGAGTGGTATCAGCGATTTGGATTCGTCTATGAAAATGTATCCTTCCAAGTCGTGGGTATGCGCCGGATACCCACCAAGGTTCCAACAACCTCATTCACTCCCTGACCTTCCTGTCGCTCTTATCAAACCGGCCGTACGGGAAAAGCGGCGTCGATTGCCTATGGAATCGGCCGACGCCATCTCTACCGGAATAATGCTGGTGTCCCGACCATTGTCTCCGGGTAGAAAATAATTCTTCACCTGCTCCCCATCGACTGTTTCTGGGGCACAGGATTTTTACCGGGGGAATTGCAATAAGCTTCTGCGGATCAGGCAAAAAATCCAGAAGGGTCTATCCTCGGCCACTATGGCTTCATCGAAGCAAATAGCTTAGATCTACCGCTCCCTGAGACGCTTTTCGTTGGCATGGTCTTCCGCAATCATAGCCTCAATTTCACGCAAGATGGCAAAGCCCATGCCCGCGGCAAGAGCGACTGCGGTCACCGCTCCCACCGCCATCCAAGCGCCCCAGGCCGACCAGGCAAAAATACCGATTAAAGGAATACTCAGAAGACCAATCGTCTCCAGAATGGAATTTGCATAGGAGATCAACATGAACTTACCAATGGATTTCACTGGAGATTCCCTTCTATGGCGTCAGGTTCTCCGTCAACTATGATGGTGGTAAAGGAAAACGGCAAGAGGTCTAGAACCAATTCTTCTCTCTGCCGGATGCCTAAAATTTTATGTATCTGCGAAACGTTCTCTTTTGATCCATCCCGTAATGTGTTTCTCGCTTTCAACCGAGGAACCATTCCATGGCAACTAACGATCCTCTCGCCTCCCAGCAGCAATGGATTCGCAATACAATTGGCCTTGATCGCCTTGGCGATCAATACAAAGGCCTTGGTATCGACATCGGCATCTACGACGATGGGGTTCAGAAAACCCACTCCGATCTCGCGGGAAATTACGATTCGAGCATGGAAGTCGTCATCAACGGCGCAACGGCTTCCCCCAGTGATGGCAAACACGGCACTGCTGTCGCCGGCATTATCGCCGCGGTTGAAGGAAATGGCATCGGTGGTGCTGGCATAGCCAGCAGCTCCAGGATTGCTGGGGTGGATATTTTCTCTGGTGCCGCTTCGGGTAGTGGTATGATCTCGGCCATCTCCCAGATGGTCAAATTCGACATAACCAACAACAGTTGGAACTGGACGAATGTCTATTCCGACCCGCTTACGGGCGCTTTCGGCCGGCAATTCAATGCCGCCATAGAAAGTTCGGTCGACAACGGTCGCGACGGCCTCGGCACCGTTGTCGTCAATTCCGCAGGTAACGATTGGACGATGGATAACCGAGACGCCAACACGTCGATGTTCGACTCCACACGATTTACCACGACTGTCGGCGCTGTTGGCGATAATGGCTATGTTTCCAGCTATGCCAATCGCGGTGCCAACGTCCTTGTTTCTGCCCCTTCGTCGGGGGGAAGCAAGGGGGTGGCGACTGCCGATATCGAAGGCGCAGGCGGTTATACCTCTGGCGATACCTATTCCTTCTTTGGCGGCACTTCGGCAGCGGCTCCCATCGTTAGTTCCGTGGTGGCGCTGATGCTCGAGGCCAATCCGGAACTCGGCTGGCGTGACGTCAAGAAAATCCTGGCTTTGAGCGCCGATCACACTGGTTCCGAGATTGGTGCCGCCAAGGTGGGAACTGAAGCCTTTGGCTGGTCGATCAATGCATCTGCCGAATTCAACGGGGGCGGTATGCATTTTTCCAATGACTACGGCTTCGGGCAGATCAATGCCTATGCCGCAGTCCGACTTGCTGAAGTGTGGGACCTGTTCGGCGAAGCCCAGACATCGGCCAATGAAGCCTCCGCGAGCGCCAGCGGTACACTAAATCGAGCGCTGGCGGATAATGGTGTCACCACTTTTACCGTCGACCTGGCTCAGAACGTATCCATCGAACACGTCGATCTCACGCTTACCCTGACGCATCCTAACGTCAAGGAATTGCAGATCGAGCTGGTGTCTCCCGATGGCACCCAATCCATTCTGCTCTCTCCTGGCACCGGTGCCGCCCACACTGCCAACAAATGGACATGGAGCTTTGGTTCCGAGCAGTTCCTGGGTGAGCTCTCGGCCGGCCAGTGGCTGGTCAAAATCACCGACACCGAGGGTGGCAACAGTGGAACCCTCGCCAGCTATAAGCTCGAGGCTTTCGGTAGCACCGTGGACGCAAACAACGTCTATACCTATACCGAAGATTTTTCGAAAATGATGGCGGCCGATCCTGATCGAGCCATCCTGCGGGACACCGATGGTGGCGTTGACTGGATCAATGCGGCGGCTGTCGCATCTGATTCCGTGATTGATCTTAATCCCGGCAGTATTTCGACCATCGACGGCACCAATCTGATCATCGCCAACGGCTCCTTGATCGAAAACGCCATTACCGGTGACGGCAATGATCTTCTGATCGGCAATAGTCTCCACAATCAGCTCCATGGTGGCCGCGGCGACGACACCTTCGCCGGTGATCTCCGTGGCGACTACATCCACGGTGGCGAAGGATTCGACACCGTGGACTTCAGTGCCCGGAACAGCTACGTGCTCGTTGAGCTCAACAAGGGCACTGCCAGTGATGGCACTCGCCTTGAGAATGTCGAAAAAATCATCGCCACCAACAGCAACGACTATATGACCGGCTCTAACGGGGACGATCATTTCATGGCCGGAAAGGGCAATGACAATCTCGAAGGCCTGGGCGGTGCCGACATCCTCGATGGCGGTGAAGGTCTCGACACCGCGTCCTACAAACAATCTGACGCCGGCGTCATCATTGATCTAACGGCCGGACGCGGGAAGGGAGGCCATGCCGAGGACGATGTCCTGATCAGCATTGAAAACGTGCAGGGCTCGAACTTCGACGACGTGATCACCGGAACTACCTCGGCTAATATCGTCTGGGGCAATGACGGCGACGACGTGTTCGATCTGCTTGGTGGCGGTGACGTCGCTTATGGTGGAAATGGTAACGATCTCTTCCTGTCCAGAGGCAACGGAACCGGCACCAATATCCTGCGCGGCGACGCCGGCATTGATACCCTGAGTTACGAGCTCTCCGATACCCAGGGCCTGGTTATCGGCCTCAATGCCACAACTGTCGCGCCTGGACACACTCTCATTGACGTCTCAACCGGCATGGAAAACGTTATTGGCTCAAACCAGAATGACACCATCCGCGGCGACAACCTGAACAATGTCATCGATGGCGGGAACGGCAACGACCTGTTTTATGGCCTGGGTGGCAGCGATACTTTCCAGTTCTCGGGCGTCAATTTCGGAAACGACTGCGTGTTCGACTTCAAGCAAGGAATTGACATCATCTCCTTCGTCGGTAACGTCCAGGATTTCTCTGAACTGACGTTCCAGAGCGCCGGTCCGACCTCCTGCATCGTCAATGCCGGGGACTTCGGGTCACTCATGCTCATTGGCGTGCAGTCCATGCTGCTTACCGAAGCGGATTTCATGTTTTCCTGATCATCCTCAAAAAAGGCGGCTCGCACGAGCCGCCTTTTTTGTCTTTCCAATGATTGGATCTTTGGAAATCATAATCCGATAGCCAATGATTCCCGCGCCATCCTCTCATTGATACGATTACGGTTTTCGCTGAGGAAATCCTGGAAAATACTGCTTTCCTGCTCGTTGGCAGTTCTTCCTCTCTTCCCAACCACAGTATCGATCTGCAGATCGTCAAAGACGAACGCTACATATTCCTTGCGGTTCGCCGGCGAATCCCCCTCGATCCGCCCTTGAAGCAACAGCATTCCATTCGCGAGAGCTCTCTCCAGCACCGTTGCATCCATTTCCAGGCGCTTGGCAATGGCATGCGCCTGCCAGCGGCTCAGCACCTGTTGAACCGAACCGCTTCCCATGGCTGCCAATGGCAGCGCCTCATCCATCCACTCCATCTGTTTTTTTGCCGACTCAGAGACGACAGGACGTTTGTCCCACTCCTTCAGAGCCATATCCATCCACGGTATGACCCCAAAGATATCTCTATCCTCAATATCGAACGCCCTTCTTTTCCTGATGGCCGACTGATCCTCACGAACCATAAATCTGAATGCGCTCCTGTGCGGGATAACGACATCACCATCCTTTACGATGTCGTCCATGCGTTGCCGCATTTCCCGTAACGCATCCACCAGGTCAGGCGTAGCTGCTGCATCAGGAGCTTCCTTCAGGGCGTCTCGCATTGCTGCGGCCGCAAGAGCCAGGGGCTTCGGCAACTCATGTAAAATTGGAGCGAAGAGGCTCCAGGCCATGGATACCACATTGTGCACCAACGCTCCTTCCTGAGGATAGTACACATCTTTTTCAAAGGCTTCTATCAGCAGGTCTTGAGTAAAACGCTTGCCGGTATCCCACGCAATCCGCTCACCCACCTCAATGGCTGTTTCGAGAGAATCCAGGCGGAAACGCATACCATTGCGAGCTTCCCCATAATCACGAAAGCCATCCATGGGAGCATCAAATGCCTCGGCGACGATCAACCTGACACCATCGTCATTAGTGTCAATGGCCAGGCAAGGCTCATGAACCTTCACGCACACCATGCCATCAATAATCTTGAACGCCTGGAGCCGGCGCAGTAACTGCGGTGCCCGGGCTTGGCCGTCATCATCTTCCCAATACCGCAAGGGAGCCTTTTGAACTATCTTGTCATAATTACTTGGTTCCCCATTATTTTCGTCGAGCAAAAGATTAGTGGAGCCACCCGTTCCGACAGCCCACATATTCATAGGGGAATCTGTTTCCGCAACGACACGTTCAACAAATTCCTCCACCGAGCAATATTCAGAGAATAAGGCATCTTCCACCCGCCAGACCCGGGCTGCCCTGGAATCATTCAGAGGAAACCTGCGCCAGACATGATCCTGGAATCCCTGTATCGTCCGCCTCCTGCCTCGGCTATGCCCGAGCACAAAAACCGGTCTCGACGGCGTCTCAACCTCTTCAATATCAACATGCAGAATCGTCTGCAATTTAACAGGCTGCTTCGCTCGCTTCCCTTTATGGGTGTAAAGCCCCATATACTGCATCGGCAAATCGAATCTCATGGCGCGAAAGCTCCCACTGCATTGCTTCGCTGAAGCAGCCTTTCCGAAACAGCTTCCAATTCGAGATCGGAAAATTTCTCTCCCTCTATGTCGCCCTGATAGACGACGCTACCATCCTGAACAACGATGCAAGCCTGCCGCGATTTGGATGTGATCTCATCAAATATTGAAACCTCATAAACACGGCCGCCTCTGGAAATATAGTCATTGAGAATATCACTTGGCATCTCAATCGATACCGCCAGGTTCCGGATTGGCTCAGGGGATCTTACCTCCTGAGCCAATACACCATCCCCCATATCAATCAATGCCTCGTCATCCATCTCTTCATCCCGGTTGTACCCTGGATGCTCACGATCAAGCCCTATGACAATATCCCTGGCTCTTTGCGAGCAGCGCTGAATCATGCTCGATATATTGGATGCCGTTCGCTGACTTAGCCGGAAAAACCGCAGTTCTTCTTCATCCATTCTGGTTTCATCCAACTCGGCAATCCGTGTAATTGCCTGCTTCACCGCCTTCGTTACGCCGTCTCCCGCGGCCTGCACCGCATCGCGCAAATCCAGGTAACAATCCAACATTTCCGATGACATGGTGCTGGCATAAGCCAACGCTTCCTGCAGAATGCCTCTGACACCTGCCGCGGCCATATCTCGCATCACTGACACTTGTAAAAACGACGGGTCTACAATATCCACCCGGCATTCGACCTTTACATCTGTTCCGAAATGGATATTCAGCCGTTCCTTAAGGTCACCCAGACGGTTCAGACGATCCCCCATGCAATACCATGGAAGTTGTCCAGCAGTCTTCAAATCATACTTGTTTTCTTCAATCCAATCCGTCCAATCCTGAACGTTGGGGTCACCGTCAAAACCTCCGATCCCGATGCTGATGCCCCCATCAAAAGAATCACGCACAATAAGCCTGGGCTCGAAGACACGCTCAAATACAATACCATCAACAACCACTATGCCTGCGGCTCGCTTATGCAATGCCTCAAAAACCTCATTTCTCGTATCCACGGGCTCGCGGCATCGCGGGTTCTTCGCAATCTCCTCTTCAAGCGTGCTGTATTTATCGGTCAACCCCATCTTCGATCTTATACCGGCAAAAGGTGAGGTGCTGGCATCCTTCTCCCTACGCAAGTCTTCCGCCAGATTCTCGAAACTTCCCCATTCCAGCCACAGGGCTCCTTCAAAGGCCATCAATCTGCCATCTGGCTGATTTTCAGCCCACACGAAACGCTCAGCTCCCGTGGAAAATCTCCATTTCTTCTGGTCGTTCCTGATCCTGGCAACCAAATGCATTTGCTCTTCTGGCACGTCACGCAAAAGCAAGTCCGTGAAATCCCGCCCGGCAACAGTGGTTGTTTTGGCCTCTCTATAACGCTTGTAAGAGATCTTATACTGATATTCGATCGGTACGGTTCGCACGTTATTCTCCAAGCTTTTCCAGACGATACCAAACCGCTCTGAAAGCAACCACGGCACACCGTTGTTCATTGCCATGACAACGGGCATGATAACGTTAAATCATGAGGTTCCGATAATTGCTCGAATGGATCAAAGACGAAAAAGGCCGATATCTGGCGACCGATCCTGACAACGGTATGCGTTACCGCGTCTCTGGAACGGCACCCTGCGAGCTCGTTGTGCTACCACCAGCATCGCGACGCAGTTGTGAGCGTAGCCGGCACGCCAACCTAGACACGGCCTTTCAAGCGGCAGAAGATCGAAGGCTGCATGAGCGGGAGCTCGAGCTCCTTCAACGAACTCGTCGACAGTCACGTGCACGCACCCCCTGGGGTACGGCGCGTTCATGCACGGATCACGGCGACGGTGTCCTCCTCTATAGTACTGCTGAGCAAGATGGATTCCACCTTTCTCCAGAAGCAAACGCTGCCATGCCCGATGAACTCAGATTGTCTGATGGATGGTATCAGGAGGATGGTGATGGGGCGCGCGTGATCCTCGCTATGCCCCATCTGTTTACATCCCTGGAACGCCGTGACGCTGAAATGATCGCTGAAGAGGTCTTTCCTGATGCTCTCCATAGTTGGCGTAATGAGGTTCCTTCCTTCAGGGTTTGAATGACGTCTCAGGCACCTCAAAGTCCAGATGGTCCATCGATAACAGCATCTGCCCAGCTCTTGTTTCAGACGCTACACACCAAAGAGCATCGTGCTCGAAAGCGGAAAGCCCATCCTGCCTTACCTGGAAACGATCAACAACGATGCCGCAGGCTTCTCCTTTGCTCCAGGCAAAATAATCCATGAGGATTGCGTCTGCTTCTGCCATAGCAGAAGGAACACTCCTGCTACCCGATCTGACTTCAGCAGCTATTGCCTCTGGAAGTGCATAAATACCCGCTGCCAATCGAGCTCTACCCAATGGTCGAGCTCGATATCCTTCCAGAGATGCTTCTACATCAAATCCATAGCCCTGTTCCTGCTCCAGCCTGCGCAGGTACCGTTCTCGGGTCGAAACAACCCGATGCCTCCTGAAAGATCCTTTTTCTCCATTTTCTCCCCAAAAATCCTGAGGAGGCCATGGATCAAAAGCGATATATCCTATCCGGAGCAAACGCCCACCGGGATCCATCTCAACTCTGATGGTATCGCCAATAGCTTCAAATGACAGGTCTGGCATTTCCACTGTCTTACCCAGGGCGGCATTAATGGCCTCCTCTATTCTGTTTTCTAGTTCCGACATGATCTATTCCATATTAACAATGTCGATATGATCGTCCGCACTCCTGCAACGATCAATCACACAAAAAACCGGGGTGGCCACAACCACCCCGGTTTCACTTTTGTGCGGTATTGCTGGATTAACGCAAAGTCCAGGTGATCTCGGATGTATTGTCATCACCACAAGCGCTCTGAGCCGCCGTTGGATTAAGCGGTGGCTGGGTTCCGACCCCACCATTGCCGTTAACGCTGATGCCCAAAGCAGCACGCCCCATGTCGATTGCCGCCAGGCGCAGGCAGGCGTCTGAGGGCAGTCCCTGGAAAGTGATGTTGAAAGCGCTGTTGGCAGAACCACCGCCGGTTGTCGCAGAAACAAGAATCTGACCACCGAAAGCATTACGCAAGTCGTTGGTTCCGGCGACCATTGACGTTGGCAGCTGGCCAGCGATCGCGGCAGCTGCCAACCCGCTATAGTTCGGCTGCCCGGCATAAGCTGCACGAATGGCCTGCTGGACGGCAGAAACCTGACCAGCAGTTGCGGAAACCTTCTGGCTGGTAGAGGCATTCTGGTAATAGACGACGACACCAGCAATAACGATCGCCAGAATCGTCAGCACCATTGCCGCTTCGATAAGGGTCAGGCCGCGCCGGCTGCGGTTCGCACGGTTCCTCCCTTTGGGGGCGAAAAGAGACATGAAGTTCACTCCAGGATTGAAACGCGGCATCCGACACAGTTCGATACCGTGATGATCACTGCCTCACCCTCACAAAAAGGATAAAAACAGCAATTCATCGGTCTAGATTAAGAGACCGTTTTAATCCTTCGTCAACCCTGCTCTTCAAATTTCGAAGAGTTTGTAAGAGTGACTGGTACCTCAAAATGCTTGCTACACCCGTCTCTGCCTTGGAATCCCTGATTCAATGTCGCATCATGCTAATTTCAGCATCCGCCATTTTTGCCGCAATAATTCTCTCAAAAGCCGTACCAAGGGCACGAGCCGATAGAGATTTTGAGAAATAATCACGTAGGAGATTCGATTCGGGGTGGCCCAGAATCGGCAATTCCTGACGGAACAAACCATTCTTTGTCGCAAAATCCCCGGCAAGATTCTCCAGGAGACTTTGAAAATCATCGATCCCTGGAGAAGGCATATGCAAAATGACGAATCGATCCAAAAGCGCATCGTCCAAGCCCTCAATGGAATTGGCCGTGGCTATGAAGCTCACGCCGCTGATTACAACATTGGCCTGGAAACAGACGTCGTAATAGGTCTCCGACAAAAGCATGGAGAGAAGCGTACCACTGATACTCCCATTCTGGTTCCCAACCTTACTGGCCTTGTCGATCTCATCGAGTACCAACATCGGGTTACACGACCCGCTCTCGAGCATGCTCGTTGCCACAATGCTCGGCCGGCTCGTAGACCATCCTCTGGTCACCGCTGCCAACCCACCAGCATCGTTAGCTGCCCCGCAGGGTAAAATGGTGCAGGCCAGGCCGAGTTCAGCTCCAAGCCAACGAGCCAAACTGGTTTTACCGCAGCCAGGAGCCCCAACCAGCAAGAGAGGAGGAAAGCGCAATTCGTGTCCGCCCGAGGCACGGATCACCGCAAGGCGGCTTTCAATCTCCCGTCCAAGACGAGAAGCCCATGGCCAGCGCATCGCAATCCGCCGGCCAATTTCACCCACCTCGGTAATCCTCCCCTTCCAAGGCAACGCGCAACCAACATGTTGCTGGTATCGACGCTCCAGTTCCTTGCCTTCATGAGAATTCGAATCGCCGATAGATGAAACCACCACAACGCCGTTTCCACCCACGACGTCCGCTTTCTTATCGCCGTTTCCACCCACGACGTCCGCTTTCTTATCGCTGTCGACAACCTCCACCATATCCAGACCAACCTCGCTGGCAATGGAGCTCAGTTCCTCACAATCCTCCATTTCCGGATATTCGCCAACGATCTCGGAAACAAACTGTTTCCAGGCCTTTGCGCTGGCGAAGATCTTATCAGCCTCCTGCTTCGTCCCTAGATGAGCTTCCATCGCACGAAGACTAATCGTGAGCGACATATGCTCTGCGGCCTCCTTGTGCCCCTGAGAGGCCGCCACCCAAAGCCATCCGCAACGCTCCCTTCCCGTAATGTCCCGGCGCTTCGCAATTTCAAAAGCGATATCCGCATCGCCTGCCGTCGCTGCTTCGATCATTGAGTCGTCACGCATCGTGCGAGACATCCGAACAAGATCCCGACACTTCTGCCGTATCTGGCTTAGGTTTCCAGGGGGGATATCGTAATTGCTTACAAGATCAATCGGCTTACTCTGATCCATGGTGGTACTCCGTCTAGGATCGGTCTTTCAACGCGATCGCAAGAGGCGTAGCACCTAAAGGTTCAGAAAATCTTAATATCCCGGCACTTCGTAATGGATATTATCCAGACACCCAGGAATCTCGACAGATGCGGGGCAATGAAACAGAAACCGCGAATAGCGGGTATTGTTCAAACAATATCCGTTAAGAATACCCATATTGTCTCAAATCAAAAATCAGTCGAGCAGGCTCACCCACGTCTCTCGATTTCCCTCTTTGCCCACCTCGACTACAAGCAAGCGCTCCTGTTCAATCGCGCCCTGCATTCCCTGTTCCGAAAGAGACATGGAGCGATCCACTACGCCTGGCATCATCAGCCAAATGCCACGCTCACCCTCCCGGCGCCATCCAGATGGTTGTTCTGGCAGCATCTTTATAAAGACAGCCACTTCTCCATCCGGATTGCATGCATGAACAACGGGATCAAACATCACAACGTCTCCATCTCAATATCCCTCAGCCGCGGCAACGATCCTTCAGGAAAAGCCGCCACCAATTCATATGGAACACTTAAAACGAGAATCTGCGTTACAATTTCTCGCCCGGCCGAATCGAAGTCTATGCCAAATGCTGCTCTTTCCACGATGGCGATAGCTCGCTCCACGATGGCTCTTTGCCAACCTGCCGGTCTTTGAGTGGTTCTTATATGCATACCCGCAGGGCGACCGTCTGTTGCTTCATAAACAACATCCCACCCCTCGGCCGATTGCAAAATCCTGACGCGTAATTCGTCTCCTACAGCGAATTCCTTGTCACTTCGCCGTACCCGGCTCCACCAGGTAGAACGGCGCTCTCCACCGCTAAGGGATACCGGTGCAGATGACATGCTCCCCTCGAAGCCACGTATAGCTGTCTCGACATCAACCACAGGACCCGCCGTCCATACATCGCCATTTCCGGCCGCAACAGTTTCATCAATCAAGGTATCGAGAAAAGCCTGCCCTTTATCAGTCCAACGTCGAACCACCCCTCCAAACGGGGTTGAGGCAGCTAGAACAATGACATCAAAATTTTTTGTCCAGCATATGGCTGTCCCGGCTTCTTGTCGCGCCATATGCACTGCATCCGCAGCGCTATCACAAAACCACCGCGCCACATTAACCTCAGACTTTGACCGTTTCCACCAACATGGCAAAAACTGCCTGCCTTGATAATGCCGAATCAAGAACCGTCATCGGGATAGCGAGCATCACACCTTCCCAAATTGTCAAATTAACATGCGCCGCCTCGAAAAACTGGGCAACAGTCACCCCCTCCTTCGCGCGCATATCGTCATAAATAGCAGCAGCCCCCTCGCAAATCGCGGCCAGGCGCATCTCCCGACTGCCGTCGTCTGCATTCTGCCGTAGAGCTGCGCAGATCGCCAGAAAGGAGTCCTTTATCTCGATCCCCGCCAGCGCATGCACCGACAATACTCGAAACAAAGCCGCCTTATCCTCAGCCGATGACATCGACCCAATGCGTGCAAATGTGTCATTAACCATCAAATTGTCCATTGTCATCGACGGCTCCCTTTGGTTGATGCATACTCTTGCAAAGAATCGCTTCAAGTCAACTAGGAATAGGCATCGATGAGAATTCGATCAATCCGCGCGTTATCCTTTATCTCTCTGGTTGGGTTCGCGCCGCTTCCTGCAATGGCGAACGATCTCGTGCAACTTGTCAGAGATGGTCTTTCAAGAGGCTATGGTAGCAGTTGCTCCCTGGAAATGCAGCCAGTTGAACGAAACGGCTATTACCCCTGTCTCGATATCGGCCCCTATCGTTTCGTTGAGGAATATGGCCGTCTGCGGGCATTCGTCATATCCCCTGGACAACCTCCATTTGAAATTCTCGTTTCCGATGCCGAAGGAACCCGTTTTTCCTATAAGGGGCCATGGGAAACCGATCTCTCGAAACAGGTCGAATCCTGGCATGCATACGAAATCGGTGGCGGGAAGCAACAAGCGGCAGCCGCTATGGGAGAGGCCACACGGGTGGGAGCAGCCCGCGATACAGTTAGTGCCTATCTGGAGTCGCAGCAACCTGTCGTAGTGCCTGCTGAAGAACCCTTAACCCCGCCAGCGGCATCTTCCGCTCCACCCCAAGTCTATTACATCATGCCGCCCGGATTCCCACAGCAACAATACACTCAACCGCTTACACCAACATCGATTCCTGGAGAAATTCCGGTTACCGGAGTTCCCTCGATCAACGGAATAGCTCAGCCCGGGACGCTCGTGGCACCTGGGGTCGTCGCTTATCCGACACAGTGACTAACGCCGAGGTGCCACTCCACTAATACCGACGAGAGCCTCCTGAACCTCTTCCACTGAAGAAACTCTACCGGTCCAGGCTTCGTTACCCTGGGCATCCATGATTCGCAGATCGAATTCTCTGGTGTCGGCCGCTATTACCCCGGATTGGCCAATCAGATCGGCGTATCCACCATCCGGCAAACGTTTTCTGAAAGTGGGCGTCGCCTGTGGTCCGTTGGGTAAAAAACCCTGCCGACGAATATCCGCGATGAAGCCACCTGCTGCCACTGGTGCGACATCAAGACCAGCCAGGCGGCGTTTGCGTTCCGTCGGATCTACTCTTTCCATCTCCACCAAAGGAGGTGGAGGAGGTGGAGGCGGTTGAACATGATCTGGCTGAGGTATTCTGCGCTGAGCGGCTACCCCTGGCCTGGGTAACGCTCGTGCCGGGCCGTTCAGCCTTCTTGTCGCACCGGCAGTTCGCCCCAATCTCTCCATGTCCTGAGGGTTTTCGAGATAGTGAACCTGGCCACCCAGCCACGAATAAATGTATTGAGCATCAGCTGGAGCTCCATCCGCTCGACGCTCATCCACCATCAGGTAGCTTCTTTCCTCGGAAACCGAGAGTATGATCCTGGGGCGATATCCAGGGATTGCTATTGGCAGTTCAAGAACAGATGCCTCCACGGCCACGCCATTCTGCCGAATCCACCCCGCCACACGATCCAGATCGGACTGCCGAGATGGACCTCCCCCTTGCAAACTCACCAATACCTCAATGCTTCCAAGAGCATTTTCTCCCTTTGCCCTGGCATCCTCGCGATGCCGCGCAAAACAGGGAAACGTATCAAATATTGAGTTTCCTAAGGCTCTTATTCCCTGCTGCAGATAACGGGGAAGCTGATAAACCTGCAACCATTCCGGATCATCCGGAACTCGTTCCGTTCTTCTGTTCGGGTCAAACACCGTCCCCCTTAGAACATCTGGAAGATTATCGGGATTTCTTGGTCTAACCGGTTCATCTCCGATGTCAGGGTGCCGCGCCGGCGCAAATACTCGCCCCGCCAACCTGGCGGCCGTTGCGTCATCAATCTCGTCCTGTGCACCTTCCACCGCTGCCGCTACCTGAGCAGCAGCGGCAGCAACCCGGGCAACAGAGCCGTCAACATCCCGAATATCAGCCATACGCTGAGCTGCTTCCCTTGGGGTCAGCAGCTTTCGGGGCGCTTCGGCCCCAGCAGGAAGCGTCGCATCCGGCGCTACAGCTGGCAGATCCGCATCTGGCATTTCAGGAGCTATCCGAAAATCCATAATCGGATCATCAGTATATTCGACGGGTCGCGTACGGCGTTCCTCAGGAGGCATGTGTGACCCCATTAATACGCGGCTGGAGAAATTGCCCCGACGATTCTTTCAGCCTCAGCCCGATGAACCTCAGCCAGAGCAGCATCCGCCGTCAGATCTTCACCATCGAACTCTGCCACCGCAACCTTGCGCTCACCTTCCAGATCATAAAAAGGCGATGGGGTCTTGAAAGACTGAACCAACGCTTCATGCAGGCTCATCGGTGTCGTGCAATGCAAGCCATGACCGTTCTCATCAACACGAGACGCGACCCAACCCGAGTGGTCAGCTGTGGTCTGCATTCCTTCAGTTGGACGAATCACCATATAGGTTTCATCTGGCATCCGATATCCGAAACCCTCACCGCCATCCGGCAGCTTGAACCCCTTGATATTGGTAACGCGCAAAATATGAGCGACCTTTTCGTCCAAGGTCGGCTCATTGATGATACTGGGATCTTCTACGAACATTGCGGCAAACTCCGGGAAATTTGCCGCATCATCCATCAACTTACCGCATGGCACAAGACCGCAACTAGCGGTATCACAGATAGCCAAGCGATTGAATTATGCTCATCAGTCGATCTCCTACAGGCCTGGCGATCTCCAGCACCTGAGCGTCAGTGATCCACCCCATCCACCACCCTCCTACGGTAGCGGCGATCCCAAGCACAATCGCCGCCATGATCAGCTCAGCTATCATGACAGCAGCTCGCAAGGGTGCGATAGCCACCAGAAAACAGGTCTTCATGACCGAGGGGAACCACATCCACCACGGCTGCATGATTGGGCGAGGGTAAAAATCCGATTGAGGTGATCTCGCCCTGCCGGCTGGCCTGGCGACCTGTCTCGTTGTCGTCTGATGCCCTGACTTTCTCTGTTCACGGGTATCCAGGATGGGTTCGGGCACGCTCATCTTTTACTGCCTTCATCTCAAAATTAGCGAATCGTTCGCTCCTATTGCATACTTGTGCTTGATTTAGCAGGATCGTCCACCCCTTTGATAACGGGCATCGTCATGAAAAGAATCTTGGCCATAATTGTCTTCATCCTTCTTGGCTCTGCATCGGCGCACGCCGAGTGTGTTGTGCCACCCACCAATCCTTCACCAGATGGCATTAACTTCCTTCTTGGAATGGATCCATCCGACGGCATCCTGGATGCCTGGTGCCGCATACAATCCCTGCAAGGAGAGTATAAGGTCACGGTGAATTTCCTCGAGGCAAAAGCCAAGCGTTCCTTCGATATCAGCTTTGACGGCACTCCCTCAAAGGATCGAATGGAATTTGCTACCCTAATCCAGTCCATGCTTCCCACTTATGATGCGCCTGCACTAGACGAAAATGGCATGAATTTTGGGGATGTTCTTCAGACTTCTGTCCAACCTCGTGCGGCTAAATCCCCGGAATCCAAACTTTTCTCGACCACGACGCTGGGCGTTCCCCCCGTATACGATTTTGCCGACGACATCATTCTTTGGGCACCGGTCACCATCGACGTTTATCCAATTACGATTGCCGACGTTAATTTTACCCTGCGTGTTTCTTTCCGCCCATCCTTTGGCCGTTATCTCATGGCAAAATCCGGAACTGCCGAAGAACTCATTCTGAAAGGCTGGCGAGACAAAGTCTTGCGGCATGCAACCCCTTTTCAGGATACATGCCCCGACAATATTCCCAATTGTAAAGACCTCGAGCCCGTTGTCGATATTCATACAGCATGGGTTCTGAACGCCGTTACGCTTCACGCTGAAGGCTCAGGGCTGTCCGCGGCAACAATGCAACTCTTCTCTCAACTCGCTGCTGATAACCCAAAGAAATCCAGCAACCCGCTAAGTAATTTTTCTCCTACCGAAGGTAGTGCATCCTTCGATATCCGCGGTGAGTATCGCTCGATCACCGCAAAAGCTTTTGGCGACACCAACCGCATTGCCGGCACACAAGAAATTGAAGTCCAGTGGCTGGAAACCCAAAATTCCAAGAAGACCTATAGCTGGATGCTGGAAGATTACGCCAAACGAACCCGAGAGGCCATGGTTCTCCAAAATCCATCACAAAACTGATGAGTCTGACGCCGGATCGTCCGCAATATCCAAAGCAAACACCTCTTCTGGTGTTGGCATGTCTGACAGGCTTTCCAGATCAAACCTCTCGAGAAACTTTACGGTGACTCCATAAGTTGCCGCCTGCCCAGTTCCTGACCGCCGACCCATCTCCGAGATGAGGCCGGCGGTCTTTAATCCCTCAATAATTCCTCGACCCAATTTAACCCCACGAATGCGCTCGATCTGCGTCACAGTGACTGGCTGATGCATCGCTATGACTGCGAGTGTAGCCACGGCCGCCTTGGACATTGTTCTGGACGAAAGGGACATGGCGTCGGGAACCAGCTCCCTAACGGCCTGAACCGACCACCCGTCTTGCCCTTTGAGCACTCGAATCCCCCGTTCAGCCCAAAAAGCCTCTACCCTCTTCAAACTGGCACTGACATCCGCACCAACCGGCAGCAAACGAACCAATTCCGCTTCCGAAACTGGTCGACCGGCAGCAAATATTGCTGCCTCTACCCGGGCGTCCAAAGTCGATAGAAGCGGAGTCCCTATATTCACGACTCTATTTCACCTCCAGTTGCCGTGCCGTTATGGCCTCAATCGCACCGCTTATTCTACGCCGCGGTAATTCCATCGCCAAGCCAGCAGCATGATTCATGGTTGCAGCAGATCTGTCAGGGCTCTCTCCTGACATGCGCCAGGCTCTCCTAGCAATATTTCTCACTCTGTCCTGCAACCCTGAACCACAAAACCCGTCAAGGCATCGCAATCTTTTATTGCCTCATCCATCCAAGAAACCCGCATTTCACCAATACGCAATAGCCGGAGATCTGCAATAACCCGCCATTCACCCCAGTCCCCGCACTTCCAGGACAAGGTTAGGCATTTCTTGCAACGATCTGGCGAATCTGGGAACCGGATTTATTCAAAAACTCGGGAACCCGAAGAATCGTGGCCTTCACCATGAGATCCTGGCTCGTGGTCTGAAGCGACGAACGATAAGTTATCGTCATCGGAAATTCGATCGTCCAGACATATCTACTCTCGCTAGTACCACTGTCCGTCAACAATTCTTTGCCGATGATTCGGGCAGGCCCCGTTGGGAATGCGGTGGTGACGTATTTATTCTTGATGACCGCATCAAAATTTCCTGAAGACAGCATTGATTCTTCGAACCATTTCCAACCAGTAACGGTTACGTTCGACTGAGCTTTCTGAAACTGGCGCTTATAGTTTTTGAAATCGAACGTGTAGAGCCTGGTGACCGCATCAACACCCCAAGCCAACAGATCTTCATCATTCATATTCGGCCGATCCATCGGCACCATGTCGAGAATCTTGCCACTCGGCTCCACCAGGATATAGCGGAACTGAGTCGGTTTATTCATCAGCATGGTGGTGCCAATAAGCGACAGGAACACCGCAATGACAACAGCGCTGATCACCCGGGTGATATATTGAAGCCGAATCCAGCGATAATTATCCCTGACCAGGATGGTTCCAACGATTGAATCCCTGTCCATGACGAATCCTTATCTAGCTTATGGTAAAAAATACCTTTCATTCCTTGTGCAATGCAAGGAATACGGAGTATGATGTGTGTTGAGCATGGAAAGCCAGGACGGCCGGCCATGTTAGGAAACAACACGCGGAGAGGTCATCCGATGACTTTGAGCAAGATTCGCAATGCTCCCTATGCGATCCTGGCCGCGGCCACGGTCGCCCTTTATTCTTCCTCAGCCGTGGCCGAGGAGGGCAAAACTATTGGCGCAGCAGCCGACACCTTCAAGGAATCCCTGGTTTCTGTCGGCAAACTCGTCGTTCTCGGCGCTGTTCTTGGCGGCGTGGTGATGATCGGCGCTGGGCTGATGAAGCTCAAGCAGGCTTCTGACACCCAGGGTCAGCAGACCAAGTACAGCGAAGGTCTGTGGCGACTCGCTGTTGGTGCCGGCCTCGTTGCCATCCCCGCACTCAGCGGTATGCTTACCGCTTCCGTCGGGATTACGGGGGCTGCGATCGGCAACCCTGAATCCACCTTCTGATCAGGAGACAAAACATGCGCCTCTTTCAGAAGATTCGTAACGCCCCTTATGCGATTCTGGCTTCTGCCACTGTCGCTCTCATGGCACCGCCGGCCAAGGCTCAGACCACAATCAAAAGTGCTGCTGATGGCCTGACCGGCCAGATTGGCTCCGTTGGTAGTCTCGTCGTTCTCGGCGCTGTTCTTGGCGGCGTGGTGATGATCGGTGCCGGACTGATGAAGCTCAAGCAGGCTTCTGACACCCAGGGTCAGCAGACCAAGTACAGCGAAGGTCTGTGGCGACTCGCTGTCGGTGCCGGCCTCGTTGCCATTCCCGCCTTCAGCGGTATGCTGACTCAGAGTTTGAGCCTGGGCGACGCCAACTTCACCGGTGCCAGCGCCGGCACCTTCTAATCGCCCACTTCTACGCCTTGAAATATAAAAACCGGCCTTCAGGATATCCTTCTGAAGGCCGGTTTTTATTCTGTTTACTGGATTGAATTGCGCCTTTCCCTTATTGGCTTTAGAATTGGCATGAGGCTTCACTGCCTCATACTGGAGACGTACTCGAATGAAGCGTATATTGGCCGCGATCTTTGCGATCCTCTTCATGACACCTGCTGCATATGCACAGGAAAATGCAAGCGTTGGGTTCCGCCTTAATCAGATACTCCAGGATCTGACCAGCCCCCTGCTTTTTCTCATCTCTTTTTCTTGTGCAGTTGGAGGCCTATGGCTTCTCGCCAAAGCGCTGCTGAAATTAAAGGATTCGGGCGGTCAAAGTGATCAAACCAGTGGAGCCATGGTAATGCTGGTGGCCGCGGTTCTCCTCATCGCTCTTCCGGAAGCGGCTGGCGTCGGCATGATTACCATGGTTGGAGATCAAAGCGGTATTTTGAATACCACCCATCTCCAGAAAGCTCGCGCTATCCTTGATGACACCAACCCGTCTCAAATTGATTCTGCGGGCGGCAACCGAGCATTCGCTTCTCCATCCAACTGCTACTCCGAAGAGAAGCCAGTTCCCTGCATGGCCGCCAACCTTGCCCAGAATGTTGTTCCTATCGGCATCGTTGCAACTTTTGCATTAGCTTTCATTGCCGGCCTTTGGGGGTTCGGCCACGCCCTGTTTGAGCTCGCCAAGGCTCAAGGCGGACGTCCCCTGCCAGAGGGTTGGTGGAGCAAGCTGATCTTCAACGTGGTACTCCTCAATGCTCCTGTCCTTTTTCAGACCGTAAGTCAGACCATTCTGGGGCAAGGTGGTACTGTAGGAGGCAACGGCCTTGTCAGCGGGTCAAGTCTTCTTAAGTACAACCTATCGTCAAACGACGCTCTCGAACAATATCAAACACTGATTGGACACGTTTTTACGATTCTCGCCCTTTTTGGAGCTATCGCTTTTGTTCGCGGCATCTTTGTCTGTAAAGCTGCTGGTGAAGGTAGGCAGGGCGGCACATATGGGCATGGATTTGTATTTATTATTGCCGGCATTTTACTCGCAAACTCTAAGTATTCTACTTGTTTGGTCTTAAATACCATGTTGGGGGCAGATGGCACATTTGGCTTTTGCAGTGCTTAGTATGTGGGTGCTTGCCAAGACTATAATGCCAACGTAGCTTTTGCGTCTTGATTTCGAGACACATCTGCGAGGTAAAGAACCCCACTCGTCGAGCTGACATTCTCACGCACTTGCAGTCACTTGAGGATGCAATCCAGCGTCGTGAAATCGTCGAATTAGTCATACTCAGCACACCCCTCAGTAGGCGGAAAAACAAAATGAGCGACGCCCTAAGCGAAATTACCCGTGATCAGCAACGAGCCAATGCCTTCCAGGCTTACCTACTTTCCATTTGCGAATGGTCAGCTACCGGCTTTTCCGCGGAAGGTCGCGCCGCTGTGAAGGAAGCAGCCAATGATACCGATCTGATCAGAGGGGGGTATTGGGGATCTTCAACAAACCTGATGGAGCGAATCGATAAACGCTTGGATGCCCTAGCAGGCGGTGATCCAAAACAATGGGCTCGACTCCTCCATGCCGCGGACGATGAGTGGTATCTTGATATTAAAGCACGCCTACGAGCAGCATCCCCCTTTAAGGATGGTGTCATTGCCTTTGCTGATTACGGCTTTGGGTTCGTCCGCTACAGCTCCGCCTTCGACCAATTGTTGGCTTCCGCAATTGAGGCTAAAGGCGGAACAACGTTCAATGCGGAAACTCATATGGTGATCCTGCCTCCAAATACCTTTGATGACGTAGAGATCGTGACCATTCAGGAGCGCCGTTAATGCTATCTTCTCAAGAAGCCTACCTGGCACTTATCGGCGACCCAACTCCGGATGTCATGCTCGACCGCTACGACGCCATGCTGGCTACGCTGACATCGGAGATACGTAATCGCGCAGGTGAAGATGAAAGTGCCCCCGAACACCTTCGCTGGATGATCCAGCAGATGCGCTCCTCTATGGAGCCACTGCAGGCATCACGATGGCTTGGCTGGATTCATAAAGGCCTGTGCGACCTTGGTCTTACCACTTCACTGACCGAACGAAACTTCACCCGCCCATATTTTAAACCCATACGCGAAACCTGGGCGACCATGACACAGGAAAACGGCAAATAAAATCAGCTTCCCAGGGGCATATTCCGCTCTGGAGTCACAGCATAAGCCCTAACCATCGTTGCCATCGACATATAAAGTTCGGCCGTAGCACGGGCATCAATGAGAGCTCTGTGCCGTCCATCTGGAGATTCTAACCCCAATATTGCACGCGCCTTATCCAGACCCAATCTGCCACCGGAACCCCATAACAGGGTTCCAACCCGCCCAATATCGGTAAATGCTTCACGTGGAAAAGGATTTACACATCCAGCTGCTTCACAATCCTCCTGGAGGCAAACCCAATCATTTCCCCAAGCCAATAAAGGTTTACGCGCCGGTCCAAAATCCTTTGCCATGGTTCGTAACACCTCTTCAAGAGGTCTGCCATCACGCTTGACTTCTTGAGGTGTGATACCTGTTAACGCTGTGCAATATTCCGACACTTCTGAAACGCGTGGTCGAACCAGATATGTTGCCTCTCTCAAGATTACGAGTTCTGCCGTATCCACCTCAACCAGGCCGAATTCGATTATTTCACGGCGTTGCCCAGGTGGAATCTCTCCTTTCCAACACGTCATCTCCACATCGATAAAAAGGGCTCGTCCTGTCCTTAGTACACTCATAACGTCATCTCTGCCGAGGTTGATTCGTAGCCTTCTAGCTCTTGAGCTAGAACACAACAACTATTGTTTTGCTTTTCTCCATAAAGCTAGCGACCCGCTAGGCGAACCTACCTGGTTGTTTTCCATCCTACCTGGCACATTGGCCACCAACGTTTCTGAGTTTATGAGGATCACTTCATATGCGCCTCAACGCAAAATCTATCAGCTATCAAAAACTCGGGCGCCACCGTGGTTCTACCCGGCTTTGGATCGAGGGACGGAAACTCGAGCGCGCCGGAATAGTGCCAGGACAGCGTTTCACCATGACATGGAACCAGGAAACCGGTTGCGTTCATCTGGATTTCACCGCCGGCGACAAAGGCGATAGGACGGTTTCAAAGCGAATGCGTGGCGGCCGCGAAATGCCTATTGTGGACATCAGCGCCAATTCCCTGGAAGAAGCCTTGGGCGAGGGCATCGAACGCGCCAAGATTACCATCTCGCCTGGATCGATCACAGTTGAAATTCACCCCCATGATCAGGCTTCCAAAGAGCGCATCCAGCGCCTTAGCGAACGTGTCGCATCGGGAGAGCCATTGCTTACCGGATCTTTGGCTCATGGAGCCGGTATCCTCGACCACGCCATTCATACAGGTCTTGAAGATCAAGGCGTAGCGGCTCGACTGGCTTTTGCAGTAGAGATCGACGCTGATATCCTGGATGCCGCCGCCTCAAATAACCCTATCTGGGATGCCGACACTCTTCAGATCCAGGGCGGCATGCAGGAAGCTGAAGCAGCTTCTCTTCCCAAGGTTGACATCCTTGTCGCTGGCCTTCCCTGCACAGGTGCCTCCAAAGCCGGCAAGGCAAAAAACCACAACCCTCTAACCGAGGATCATCCCGAAGCCGGAGCCTTGTTCGTGGCCTTCCTGCGGGTTGTGGAATGCACCAACCCATCTGTGGTCATCCTTGAAAACGTTGTTGATTATGCACATAGCGCATCCGCTGCAGTTATCCGGGCTGCCTTTACTACCTGGGGATATGAAGTGCATGAGACAGTTCTTGAGGGCAATGCATTTGGCGCTCTGGAAGACAGAAAACGTCTTTGCATGGTAGCTGTTTCACCCCAACTCGAGATTGACTTGGCCAATCTCGTACCAACCCGCAACAAGGAGGAAACCCTGGGCGAGATTCTCGAGGATATCGATCCTGAATCTGACCTTTGGAAAGAATATAAATATCTCGTTGAAAAGGCTATCAAGGACGCTACCAAGGGATCCAATTTCAAACCTAATGTTGTAGGCCCTGAAGCAACAAAAATCGGAGCTATCGGTGCCGGATATTCCAAGGTTCGGCAGACCGAAGCCAAAGTTCGACACCCTTCCGATCCCAAGAAGATGCGCCTGCTCACTCCAAAGGAGCACGCCGCGGTTAAGACTGTCCCCGCCAATCTGGTCGAAAATCTGGGATGGACCTTGGCTCACACCGTTCTTGGTAATTCCGTTACTTGGGCTGCCTGGCGATCCGTCGGCCGATTGCTCGGGGATGCCGCCAATAACCTGGCTGAGTTCGAATCATTTACAGTTGATGCTAGTGCCCTGCCAGAAGCCGTTGAACGCATTGAGTTCGCATTCGACGAAAGAACCCCAGATCAGATGAAAATGTTTTGACAATCAGTGATCCAGGCCGCCTGAGTTCCTCAGGCGGCCTTAGGAAAAGCCACAATATTCGATTCTGCCGGCACCTCCACGCCGAGGTCATCGTATTCCACCAACTCTACAGGTTCCAGGCCACTCCCTGAAAGCGCCGTAGCTACGATGGCTTTCAACGCATCCTCATGAACATAACCTTCAAATGGAACCCTAAAATCACAGCACCATACGCCTTCGTCTCCTACGGGCAAAACACTACCCAGGACGAGCGGACGCCCATAAACGGCCTCCTCTACTGCCCGCAAAGCTTCAGCCTCATTCAGGCTCACTTCTGGCTCATATAGAGCGAATGCGGTGAAACCATCCAAAAGCAGGTATCCATGAACCGCGAGAATTTCCTCAGAGGTCAGATTGCCTGGCCTCGAGAACACCTCTCCAGTCGGCAGCAAAACGGAAAATCGTTCGGTGTCGTCATGAGATGATTGCACCAAGGCATTTATCGCATCGTCTAGCCCATTATGGGCTGACAAAACATGATCCGTTTCAGCATTGGTTGTGTGCAGCAGCAACCACGCCCCACCTTCCAGGCTGGGGTCGTAGATGAGATGACAATCAACGCTACAACCATGCGTAGTGAAGGAACCATCCTCATTTAGCTCTACAACGACCTTGTTCTGCATTCTTTACTCCGGCGATGATTCGCCTCTCCTTCCTCGAAAGATGTCGAGAGAAGGAATCCACGTCAAGACGACCTTACCCCTCTTTTACCCACTAAACACCGATCAAGCCTTGTATTCTCTAGTTTTAAGCACCCCTATTATTTTTTTTAACAACCCGATTCTGGAAAAACCTTGTTCTTTCACAAGAGAATCTCCTGTTCATAATTTACAGATACCAAAAACAAGCTGATTACAGCAAAAAGGGCACCGGCTCAATTAAACCGGTGCCCTTTTTGCTGTAATCAAATTTCCAATCAAGCGGCCAAAGACCACCTGGAGTGCTCGTCGTCAAAATGGAATGGCCCTTCAGCCATCAAAAGCCACCAATAATTGGGACTCTTCCGGACGTCATACTCATCTTTTAGAGTTTCCCGAAGTTCGGCGATGGTGATCCCCTTCGGAAATTTTTCCTTGAGAAGAGCGGCAATGATGATTCGCATCTCCTGACTAGGCGGCAACTCTTTTAATGTTGGTGCCGCTTTCTCAGTTGAAATGCTTGTGTTGGCAGCACGCATCGCCTCTTGTGCCGCCAACCACAGCGTCCGCCGCCACCGGTACCTGTAATGGCCGCCTACTGGCGCAGTATACTTCCCAGCGCGCATGCTCTCATGGGCGTCATTAATGATTTTCTCGACCCACTCACTTTCATCTGCAGGGCAATCCACCCCGAGAAGGTTGAACCCCTGCCCCGCGGACACTACAGGAATTTCAATCCCATGAATGGTCCTGGAAGTCACCACTGCTTCAGGTACCTGTTCCGTCCTGACATCGTGATTTTCATTCTGCGGCATCAGGACAATGTCCTCATCGTCCAGATCCGCCAAAGAACGCAAAGTTCCCGGATCAATGATCGCAGCCTCGCGACGTCCGTCTTTCAATACTTCCAAAAGATCAATGACGTCGGTTTCGAAATCCACTTCGGGAGAATCAACTCCGATACCAGACCGGCGGGGTTTCTCTTCCTCAGAAGAATCCTTCATTTCCGCCGGCACAACCACAGACCGAGAGGCCAATCCCGCAACCACGGCAGAAATTTTCCGGAGTTCATCCAGGATAATTTCGGACGCATCAACCTTATTGATGACCTGAATCACGGCCACGCTATCAGTTCCTGCCGTAATGTCTGTACCAGACTGCAGAAGATTGATGACTTCCTGTAACTTGGCAGCTCTTTTTAGAAACTGCTTACGTCGATCATATGCCCCGGTTACGGCTCCTGCACCAATACCGGTCAGGATTTCAGGCAATTCACGCTGCATCGCCATACACCTCTTCCAAAGTGGCAAACCTTTTGGTTAAGTCTTGCCGTACAGTTTCTTTATCTGCCTCATTCCGAAATGGAATCGCAGAAATAATGGATTCCATCTGGTTTTCGATCTCGAGCTCCGCCGGCACCGTTTCACCAGACCACCGAGCCATCGTCAGCAGACGATAGGCTTCGATAATCGCTGCAGACAGCGCGGCATCACGCTGCTTCTGCAGGTTCTCCAAGGCTCTATCGAAATTTTCGTCATTTAAAACTGACATCGTCACCTCACATCGAAACCTGGCTACGAGCCAGGTCACCCACATCAAAAAATACCGGATTCATACGTACAAATACCAGGAAAACGATGAATACACCTGCAGCAACAATAGTCGTGACTATTGCCTTCCACAGGAATCCAGATTCATCGAGGTACCTGGCTGCACCGATACCCAGCAAAATCGAAACCACGGTTCCGGCTGACAACCACAAGCGGTCAACGCCCCAATAGGCTGCCTCCAACCACCCCCACCACTCGGCGAGCAAAACTACAATACTGTCCATCAACAGCCCTCGAATCGTTATATCACAGGGATATTGCAAAGGATCCGGTTCGAATACCAGAGTGTTTTGCCTTCATGCCAGGCCAAATGGTTATTTGTCCTGCTCAAAAGATGAACCCTCCTGGATCGGAGCCTGACGCATCATCCTGGGGCGGGTGGTGCGTGATCACAAATGCGGCGGCGCCGGCATTGGTAAGACGGCCAGAAGACGGGCGGGAATCGAAGCTGAGCCACACATGCGATCAAGTTGCCTACCGACTTCGACGGAATTAATGGCGTCGGCAAGCTGATTTGGGGGCACTGGATCGGCCCTGTTAGGGACGAGCAAGATCACATGGTTCTCGGCCACCACTCCACCATGCGCTGAGACAAATTCTGCGGGTATTTCTGCGGCCGTAATGCGTCTCTTTTGTCCTCGAGCCGATGTTCGCTGCACTGCGACGCAGGCGCGATCAATAACGTAGCTGGCTCCTTTTGGCGCATCTACCCATCCGTGTTTTCGCAAGGTCGCGCCACGCTCAAAATCAAAACAGCCGTCTTGGCTAATTGCCTTGGCCCAAATCAATGGCACTCGACCTGGCGCAAACTCCTGGTGAAGTCGTTCCTGCTGCCGATTGGCGACGAGATAGCCAATCTTCGGTACATAACCCCATTCATTCAAAGTTGACGGCAGATTTGTCTCCGTGCCGGGCAATACCCAAGGGTCATCGCCAGCCGGCAAGAAAATCGAACCTTCTGTCGCAATAACTCCGCTTCCGGAAACCGTGTTCGAAGCGGCTGTCTCCTCAACCAAAATCTGCACCTCCTCCGCACGACGCCGCAGGACAAGAACACACGTGTCCTGAATAACGTCGTTGAAGGTAGTTCGCCTACCATCGATCATGTCGACTGCAAGAACGTCAGCCATCTGCCTTATCCGAAGGCGAAAGCGCTTGAATTCTGGGCCACCGATGAACGAGGCAGGGATGATATACGCAAGGATTCCACCAGGCGGCAGAGCCTCTAACCCTCGCTTCACAAACACGGAGTAGAGGTTTAGCCGACCAGCGCAAATATCATCGTACCGCGATGCGTGCGGTGGGGAGTCCTTCGCTGTAAGACGGAGGAACGGAGGGTTTCCGATCTCATGATCTGCCGCTTCTTCGGTCACAACCGAAAGGCTGTCACCAGTAGCTATTAACTCAAGGGTTTCTGCCAGCGCATGATCTATTCCATATTCTACGGTCAGACACCGTCTCAGTAATGCATTTGCAAGCGTAGCGAGATCAGGATCAATCTCCCGCCCCATTAGTCGGTTGGATAGCCGCCCCACGATCTCTGCGTCCGACAACATGTCTGCACGCCAGCGGCAAACCATCGCTCGAGCAATCGGTACGATGAAAGCAGCTCCACCCGCAGCGGGATCTCGCATACGGTGCTGCGTGATATCAACGCCGAATTCCTTGGCTCGATCCAGCAAGTATCGAACAAGGCCTGGCGGTGTAAAGTACGCGCCGAGCTTCCTCCGGCGTTCGCTTCCCATGAGTGCAACGTAAACACTAGTTGCCGCATAGTCAGACCATTCAGGTTCCAGGCCTTCCAACAGATTTTTTATGTCATGGGCGCAGTTTCGTCGCGCAATTGCAAGACTGGCGGACAAGGCCGTCAATCCCTTGCTGCGACGGTGCCAGTTCATGATGCGCGTAATTCGCTCCTCCGGTGGAGCTTGGTCTACGTCCAGGGTTTGCCGCCGTAGTCCTAGCCTCTCCATGAACTTCGATTCCGAATCGATATTAATTTTCTTCAATTATTTCAAGGGCTTGAGTTAAATCAACCCTGGTCAATTCGGAGATGCCTCTTTGTGCCATAGTCACCCCAAAAAGCCTATTCATTCTGGCCATGGTCAACGGATTGTGGGTGACTACAAGAAACCTCGTAGCATCATTCGTGGCCATTGACTCCACCATCCGGATCAAACGATCGGTGTTGCTGTCATCCAGGGCTGCATCGGCTTCATCCAACACGCAAATAGGCGATGGATTGGAGAGGAAGGTCGCAAAAATAAGCGCCATGGCTGTCAATGTCTGCTCGCCACCAGAAAGAAGTGACAGCACCTGCAGGCGCTTCCCGGGTGGCGATGCGTAAATCTCCAGACCAGCCTCCAGAATATCTTCTCCTACCAATTTCAAATGCGCCTGCCCACCACCGAATAGCGTTACGAACAGCCTTCCAAAGCTGGCATCGATCGTGGAAAACGCCTCCTCAAGCTTATGGCGAGCCTCATCTTCAATTTCAGCGATCCCCTGCCGCAGCTTGACCAAAGCATCCCTGATTTCCTGACGCCCTTTTTCAATATCTCCCAGACGCTTGTCATGCTCTTCCAATTCCTGCTCGGCCAGGAAATTTACGGGGCCAAAATTTTGCCGCTCATGTTCCAATCGTTGCAGTTGCGCCTCAAGCACATCGGCATCTGGCAAAAGAGTCCCTTCAACATACCCCGCAATCGCCGCCAGGTCGTCTACAGCAACGGATAGCCGATCAATCGCAGCCCGATGTACAGCCTCCAGCGCATCCTGCCCCTGAGCCAATAACCCCAAAATCCGAGCTCTTTCTTCTCGATGATTGGCAATATCAGCCTCAAGCCGCCTGGATTTTTCTTCGGCCGCATTACGTTCTGCCTCGCCTGCATCCATCGCCGTGGCGGCCTTCAGTGCCATCAGTTTAGCAGTTTCTGCTGCAACCCTGGCTTCCTCGCGTGCCTCAGCCGGCGTCGCCTTGCGTGTCTCCAAATCCTTCCTGGCGCGCTCATTCTCGTCATAGCGCCGAGACAAATCCTCGCGCCGCTCTGTAACCTGTTGCAGACGCCTACCCCATTCCGCAAGCTCCCGATTTAACGCATCCCCGCGAAGGCGCCTGCTATTTTGCTCATTGGACATGCGTTCCATGGCAACCCTGGCAGATGATTCTACCTCACGTGCCCGATTCAATTCAGCCTTTGCCGCCTTAAGACGCTGCGCTCCCTCTGCATCCTCGGGAATTGCCGCCAAGGCATCGCCGGTGACCCCATACTCCTGCAGGGCAGCTTGCCGTTCCACCCGGATTGCCCGCAATTCGGACTCAGCCACGGCGACTTCTCGACGTGCCGCTTCACCACTACTTTGAAGCTTTGAGAGGGCTTCCTGCTCTACCCGCAAACGTTCCGAACCTATGCGAACGCTATTGCGTAGTTCACCTTCCCGTTTTCTTGCTTCAGTTATCCGGGTAGTGACGGCTTCCACCTCTAACCGGGCTGCCGCCAGACGAGGAGCATCCTTTTCGATCTCCTCCTCAAGAATACGCATCCTGGCACGTCGCGTCAACGCTGCTTCAACCGAACCCGTGGCACGGCGCCCTCCATAGCCATCCCATCTCAGAAATCTTCCAGACCTGGTTACCTGCATGCTTCCAGGAGGAAGAGGAAATCCTATCCCCAACCTATCTTCATCTACGACAAGAACCATTGAGAGAGCAGGAAGCAACTCAGGAACGCCATCCACGACCTCAGACAGCAACACCCCATCAGCCGATGCTATCGATGTTCCAGAAGCTCCCTCACGCCACCACAATGCTTCTGCATCATCCGTCCCAGCAGACAAAGCGTCACCAAAAGCCGTAGCGACCGCAACCTCATACCCCGAATCTATACGAACCCTCGACGATACTGGCGCAACGGAATCGCCGTCCTCTTGAATGCTGGAAAGCCCCTCAAGTTCAGCCTCCCTGCGTGCTGTCTCTCTTGCCAGACGAGACGCTTGTTCTCCAAGTGCCTCTTCCCTGCCGCGCAGTGACTCAATCTCCTGGGCAAGCGCTTCCAGTTCCTGGGATGCTGTCTCAACCTGCTCAACCAAGGTTTCAACTGCCGCGGCACGCTCGGCTGCTTCAATTGCATCTGGTAAAGCCTTCGTCGCGGAAGCCAATCGTTCCTCCGCAGTAGCCAATCTGGCTTCTACGGCTACAAGCCTTTTTTCCGCTTCCTCCCTTTGCCGCCTAGCAGCGGCTCTGGAAGCATCAGCACTCGCCAAAGCTGCAGATATCTCTGCAACGGCTGCATCTGCTTTCTCGACCTGTATCGCCGCCGCTTCGACAGCATCAGACTGAATTTCCATGCGCTCAGCATCGCCTGCACGCATTTCCGCTAATTCAGCCAACTCCTCTTGCCGCTGAGCTATGGAGCGCTTGGCCTCATCAATCGCCTGGTCTTCACGAGCCCTATCAGCGCTCAACTCCAGATCACGCTGCTGAAGCTCGAATAGCTCTCTCGAGAACCTCTCCGCTTCCGTATCTATACCTTCCAACCGCGCCTGCGCTCGTGCCGCCTCCATATCAGCATTGGTTCTGGCTTCTCTTAACGCAGGGAGTACCTCAGTAGCTGTCTCGCGACGTCTGGCTGCCGCGTTCAGAGCTATCATCCCCTCAGCAATTCGTTCTTCGTTGAGCCTATGAGCCTCCTGGATCTGCCCTAGACGAGTTCTGGCTCCCATCAATCGGGACAACAACATAGTAGCCGTCGTCGTCCTGATTTTTCCGTCAAACTCACGCCAACGCTGCAATGCTCTGGCTTGCCGACGTAAACTATTGGCTTGGGTGGTCACTTCAGACAGCGCATCCTCAGCACGCTGCAGGTTTTGTTCTGTCTGCCGCAGACGTATCTGAAAATCATGCCGTCTGGTAGATAACCCGGAAACACCGGCTGCCTCTTCAAGGACACTCCGGCGCTCAGAAGCCTTGGCATTAATTAAAGCACTCACACGCCCCTGACTAACGATGGCAGAGGATCCTGCACCTGAAGCATTATCCTGAAACAGAATCTGGACGTCCCGCATACGAACTTGACGGCCGTTGATCCTGTAGTTTGTTCCTTGGCCCCTTTCGATCCGCCGTACGATCTCCAAGGTGTCGCTATCGTTCATCTCAGGTGGGGCGGTACGCAACCGGTTATCGAGCAGGATGCCTACTTCTGACACATTCCTGGCCGGCCGCTTCTCGGTTCCGCCAAAAATAACGTCATCCATCCCTTCGCCTCGCATACGCTTGGCCGAAGTTTCTCCTAGAACCCAACGTAAAGCTTCAAGGAGATTGGATTTACCGCAACCATTCGGACCCACGATTCCGGTTAGACCAGGTTCGATGTCCAACTCTGCCCTGTCGGCGAAACTCTTGAATCCGTCGAGTCGCAAACGATCGAAACGCATCGCCGCAGGCCTTGCCTCCCGCGGCGATGCGTACTCTTCAATCGTCTCGTCGACGACTTCGGTCAATTGCCACTCGCAGCCCTGGCGCGATCAATTGCGCCCTGAATGATCTGAATTGGAGAAGCGCCACGCATGATACCGGCCGTGTCCGCCTTTTCTACATAGAAAAATGGTGTCCCGTTGATCCCGGAATGGGATGCGGCATCGAGATTGCGCTGAACCAAGCTTCCAACACGCATCGCGTCAGCCCCATCGGTAGCATCTGAACGGATGATAACCATCTGCTCATCACCGACGACGCCGGCCAGGACATTATCAACAACGTCCGCAGTCAGCTGACCAGTCTGCTTCATCACCGACGAATAAAATTCAGGATATTTATCAGGGAAACGTTCGCTGACCAGGAAAGCCAGCCGCGCCGTATACTCACTGGTTGGGGTCAGGAAAGGAACCCACCGTTGCACAATGCGCAAATCAGGATTTGCCTCAATGAGCTGTTCGATGATCGGAGTCATCTGACGGCAATAAGTGCATGCCGCATCCAGAACATAATACATGGTGACGGCACCCTCAGGGTTGCCAATCACTGGCAGCCCTGAATCCTGGGTGAATTCTGGAGCATTTGCCAGGAAACGTTGATCTTCAGCATCCCGCTCCGCCGCTTTCTGCTGCTCAACATAGGTATTGATGGAATCGATGATGACCTCGGGATGATTGCGGATGTACGTCTCCACAGCGGCTTCAAACTCTGATCCTTCAAATGTCTGTGCCTGAGCAGATGGAGCGAACATAATCATTCCGGCAAGAATGGCTGCCTGGCTGAAACGGGAGAATTTCATGTAAGACCTTTCGAGAATCGAGAATTAGCTTCTCAACATTCACCCGTTCACCTTAGGAATGTCAACGCCAGGATAATGTTAGATTCTCAATCCCTCGAGATTATTCGCACTCCGCATGTCTCGCATAAGTCGAGCTCGTTCCCCAGCCAGTCCCATGATGGCCAACCCTTCAGCCAAACGAGGCCAATCCTTACGAGAAGCCAGTGTCTCAAACGCCGCCTGCCCTATTTCCACAGCCTCATCCAGATCCGGCTCCGTTTTGTCCAGACAAGCGCCGACAAACCGTACGGTCATTCGCATCACTTCGTAGCCAACATTACGAAAATTCATCTCTTCCATAATATTAAGCACTGACCAGGCAGCGTTATCCAACCCTTTAGCTCCCGCATCAAAATCTGGCAAATCACCAACCTGTTCGATCCATTCATTAAATGTTGGCTCTGTGGGCAAATACCGTTCCGGTGTCTGGCTGCCGCGCGCATCTTCAAGACGCTCCTGCATCTCTTCTGCAAAACGCATCGCTTCATCCCGTCGATCATGATTAAAAACACAGGGCACATTTTTTCCCTGTTCAAAATCAAGAATTTGCGCTCGCACTCCACCTACAGCATATTGAAGCCAAAGCCCTGCTCCCGTCGCCCACACCGGCTGCAGGCTTCGTCTGTGGATAACCCCGTCAATCTCCACAAGATCACGAGCAGCCATCCCTGCAAGATGCTCCCGGGTCGTTTCGATATTATCATCATGCACCTTTTTATCGTCCATATCGGATCGATTTTCGGCGTCCCATGGGTTTGACGTCAGAGCCAGTCCGGCCGCTCGTGATGGCCCAAATGGATTGTCTGACCAGTCGACACCGACTATTTTCTTTACCCCCTGCTGCCCCCGTTTTAGCAGCAGCGCACTGAGATCATCAATGGATAACGCTAATGGATTGCCTCGCCCATCCAGAAGCGGACGCCATAACGTTCCATTGTAAAGACGCCAATCAACGCTGTGATCTTCCCGATGTAATCGGATCGATATGGGGGCATCGGTTCCATGAAGCACCTTCACCTCGGCGTTTGCCTCAAATCGAGCCTGCCTCCGGTAACCGCTGGCATTCACCCGCTCCTTCCACAAAATCGGTACAGCGGCAGCAAACCACAGCGTTTTGGTAGAAGTCATGATTTTTACCCTTTCGATGCCCAATGATGCCACTCGAGTCTGAAAGGAAGAAATTGCTGCACCTACTTGCTAACATGTTCTCTTTGATAGCAATCAGGACAGTGGAGCCATACTGAAATGGGCATGTCGATGTATGACGGTTGAGCTGTGTCTGCGGCGTACTTCCGCATGCCGGCGTTAGGTATGTAGCAATCCAGATACAAAACCACCCGCGACCATTTGATCGCGGGTGGTTTTAAATTCTCAGTCCTCGAACTGGATGGTGTCACCGGTCAGTGCGGCAGCGTTGCCCTCAGTCAACCCGGTCGGATTCGGGTTATCCGCCAAAACTGCGTCTGGGTTGCCCCAATTGGGAGAGGTTTGAGACAACGTTTCTCCGTCGCCTTCCTTCAGGGTAATATCCTGCCAGATGAACGAGCCGGCAGTCATGTCGGCACCACCGTTTCCAGGAAGACGCGCCAGCAACAGGTCGTTGCCTCCCACGCTGACACTATTGGTATATCCGGTGACATAGATAGCACCATCGGCACCGACAGCGATTCCACGGCCATAGTCGGCACTGGTTCCACCCAGGGTTTTCGTCCAGGCTAAAGAACCATCAGCGTTATACCTGGCCACGAGGAAGTCGTTGCCCACCGCACCGGCGCTGTTGGTTCGTCCGCTGACATAGACGGCACCATCGGCACCGACAGCGATGCTCTGACCAACGTCGCTACCGGTTTCGCCCAGCGTCTTCGTCCAGGCTAGCGTGCCAGTGGCGGAGTATTTGGCCACGAGGAAGTCCGCGTTCCCCACCCCGGCGCTGGCAGTATATCCGGTGACATAGATAGCACCATCGGCACCGACAGCGATGCCATAACCAATGTCGGCACCGGCTCCACCCAGCGTCTTCGTCCAGGCCAGCGCGCCAGTGGCGGAGTATTTAGCCACAAGGAGATCGTTACCGCCTGCGCCACCGGCGCTGGCGGTATACCCGGTGACATAGACGGCACCATCGGCACCTATGGCGATACTCTGACCGTAGTCGTCACCGTTTTCACCCAGCGTCTTCTTCCAGTCCAGCGCGCCATCAGCGTTGTATTTGGCTACGAGGACCTCGTCGACCACTGCACCGGCGCTTCGGGTATATCCGCTGACATAGACGCCGCCATCGGCACCGACAGCAATGCCATGACCAACGTCGCTACCGTTTCCGGCCAGCGTCTTCTTCCAGTCCAGCGCACCAGTAGCGGAATATTTGGCCACGAGGACATCGTCGCCCCCTGCGCTAGAGCTGTAGGTCTGTCCGGTGACATAGACGGCACCATCGGCACCGACGGTGATGCCCTGACCATAGTCGTAACTGGTTCCACCCAGCGTCTTCTTCCAGTCCAGCGCACCAGTAGCGGAATATTTGGCTACGAGAACCTCGTAGCCACCCGCGCTGTCACTGTCGATATATCCGGTGACATAGAGGGCACCATCTGCGCCGACAGCGATGCCATGACCCCGATCCTCACCGTTTCCGCCCAGCGTCGTCACCCAATAATCCGAAACGCCGCCATTGACGGTAACGGAGAAGGGCGTCGTCGACGCTGTCATATTGTCGAACTGATCAACAGCGGTGAGCTTGAGCTCACCAGCGCTGTTGGAGGCGCTGGTGTCCACCTCGAGCTCACCCGTCAGGGCATCGAGGGCGATCCATTCCGGAAGATCGTCGTCAGAGCCCCACAGCACATTGCCGATGGCATTGCCGGCCGAAGGCTGGATCTTTAATTCATCTCCCTTATCGACCGTATAGCTGTTCTGCGACACGGAGGCCGTCAGCGGCGGCAAGATCTCGAGATCGAGCTGCGCCGTGGCGACAATATTGTCATCACCATCCTTGACCACGATCATGGGCGACCACGACCCTTCCGCCGCTCCAGGCCAGGACACTGTCCCTGAGCCATAGGCGGAGCCCGTTGGCACCCAGCTGGCGCCGGCAAGACCTTCGAGCGAAACAGTGTGAGAATCGTCGGTACCGCTGATGGTCACCGGCACGGACAGATCACCATATTGCCGCCCCTTGGCGCTGCCATCGATCAGCGCCGTTTCATCAATGGTGATGGAGATGTCAGAATTGCCGCCGGTACCGGGTGGTAGCACCTCTCCGCCCGAGAACAGGATCGGAGCCTGCAGGTTCAACCGATACCAGTCATCAGCATGCGCAGATCCGGTCAAAGCCAACATCAGCGCCAGGGTTGCCACACCGGTCATGAAACGCATCGATCATTCTCCAGAAAATTGGAATTCTTTGTTTCAGGTAATAAGGATTCCGAGTCGTTAGGAGAAGTTCAATGGATAGATGCGAGAAATAAAAGCGCCTACCCTTTATGATCCTTGGTTTTATTGCTCTTGAGCTTAATCTGGAAAAGCCGGCTCAATGGCTTCTGAGATAAAAAAATGTATGAAATCGAATCGAATTGACGCATGACCGACCAAAGCAAACAGGATATTCTGATGCACGTTGCCTTGAATACCCTTACCAGGCATATGCCCAAAAATCGGTTCCATCTGCCAGCCTCAGACTCCAATTCATAGTGAGCTCATACACCCACTCAGATATTGGGCTTCATAACAACACCTTTGAAATCCACCCCTAAAATAGAAAACAATTCTGCGACTTGAATGAGCTTACTTTCCGCTATCTCCCTGGTGGTATAGGGATGAGCGGTGGAGTCACATCCTTCTATGCGTTTGAGAACCGAATCCACATAAATCTCACTCCAAGAAAATATCTCTACCATGATGCGACGAGCAACAATCGTCGGCACTACACGGCAATCCACGGAAATAACATATGGCCGCGGCATCCCTTCATAGGGAGCTTCGCCTTCATCCGTGGAAAGGAGTGACATAAAGGTTCTCCGTTCAATCCAAGGGATTGTACCTCTTATCCTTCTTCATCGCTATCCCCTCATTATCGAAACTTGTCGTTCAACGGTTACAGATCGTTATAATCACGGCGATTCGTCCCGAAGGAGCAAACACAATGACCTCCGATAGCATGCTTGAACCCAGTCGTGACAAGCCCCTCCTCCCTGAGGATCGGAAGGCTGCCTTCGATGCTCTTAATGATCTGCGTTTGCGATCGGCAGACGCCATCTCCATGGCTGATTCCAGTGGAATATCCTGGGCACATGTGCTGCTTCGCAAACCCCTCGATGAGGACAGAGCCGAAGCAGCACTTTCAGGAATGGATATCGTTATTCGGGCTATCAAAGAGCTTGAGCGTCATCTCGATATCATCCACGCGAAAGGTGAGGCTCCAAAAACTCTGAACGATATCAAGGTTCATATCGATCGTCTTATCGCTCTTACCGCCGATCATGTGTCAGCTTCCATATCTTCACAAATTGCCGACCTCCCTCCTGCGCAGATCTCTGCTCTTGTCGATAACATCAAGCATTTAGCTCATTGTGATATTCGCATCAGAGAATCCCTGCTTGATGGAACGACACCCAATGAAGGCATTCCCTTTCTGACAGCTGCTGCCGTAGCTGCCACCACGCTTACCGATGAGCTCGGGTGTTCATCTCTCGAAATCACCTCTGAAAAAATTGCAGCACTGGAACAGGAAACCCCTTCATTGGAATCAAGAGTGCGCCGCCTAATGGTGCTCTCTGCGAGACTTGACCTTCCTGACATTACCCTCTCCGAAATATCCAAAATCTCTGAGGCTTGTGCTAAAACCCGGGACATTCCTACGGATATTCGACATCGCTTGGGTGAAGCAGCGCCCGAAAATGAACTCATTATCCGCACTGCTGCAGAAAAAGCCGCCAAAATCAAAAATGCCGCTAAATTGCTCGATGACAAAATCGGGTTGCAATGGCGCGATGAACCGTTGGACAAGCTTTCACAAGCCTGGCGCCTTAGTGAAATTCCTGGACACCCAAGCCATGGACGCATTGGCGAATATGCCGCCAGTATTGGAATCCGATCTCATGTTCGGAGCCATTTGGACGCCATCGTCAAAACACGTTCTGGTATGGCATCTTTTCAGACGGATCCTGGCCTGAAGCGAATGATCCCCAAGACCTTTAACGGTCTTGAAACCCGTTTTGATCTTGTTTTGAGGGCAATCGAAGCTCGTAAATCCCTGACTGTTGACCTTGGTGATATCCCAGGGGCCGATCGGGTTCTTGCGGCGCTATCATCAAATCTCGGTTCCGTTGCCGATGATTTCATTTCTTTTGCCGAACTCATTCCTGTGGTTTCCAGAATTGACATGCCGCCAGGCACTCGCCTCGATCACGTTCGTAACATTCATGCTGATCGTATTGGCCGCCTGAAATCCCTCCTACAGGAGGTTCAGAACATGCCAGTTCACAATGAAATGGTCAGCATAGGGGACGCTCTACGTCTCGGCAGACTTGCTATGGATGTAATTGAAACACAAAGACGCATCCAAAACGACGAAGCCTTTATTCTCTCGGGAGCCCATTCTCCATCTGATTTGCTGACTGCATATGAATGGCACCAGCAGTTAAAATCCATGCTACCTGAGGAATCTCTTCCACATGGCGATCAAGCTTTTGCACAGCTACATGTTCATGCACGAGCCGCTTCAGCATCTTTGCTTGAAACAGAGAGCGCCCTGGCTGCCATCGCTTCAGTTTTACCAGATGAAGCGATGCCATCGGAAAGCGATACTCTTCGAGATATCGCCTCCGGCATTGAAGCGATAAAAGCCTGTGAACCCGTTCTTCTTGCCCAGGTTCTATTCAGTGAATCTTTGCATTCAACACTAAATAGTGATCTTGCTCCCTTCATCGCTCTTGTACAAAAGGACGGCGTCCCCTCCAAGGAATGGGTTAGCCGTCTTCAGGAGGATTATGATCTTCTCGACAAACTTACGGCCGAAGATGAAGCAGCTGAGAACCTTCTCATCGCGGCGGCTGAAGCCGCCCCTACCAAAATTATCCCATTGAAGATGGGAGAAAAACCCACTTCCTCCGACACAGCCGATAGTGACCCTACAAATATCGAATGGGAAATCAGCGATATTGCCGTTATTCCTCTTGTTCGCCGTGAAACAATTGTGAACCCGGAAGTCAATAAAATTTCTACCCTGGCGTAAAACCAGGGCTATTAACACCTGTTATGAAAACGGCTCCAAACTTGTGTAGTTTGGAGCCGTAAAACGCTTCTGTTCTAAAAAATCAGGCGTAACGCTTCTCGAGGTTCTCGACTCGAGCGGTTCCGCGATAAGCCACGCTCTGATGATGCGCGCAATAAGAGCCATGTGCATGCGCGCCACAGAAACGAAAATCTTTGGAGAGGGGGTCGCCTACCGGCCACTTACATGATGTAGGCTTTAAGGCCATTAAGGCGTCAGAATGACCGAAATGCTCGGTATCGGGAAGAAGAAACAAAATATCTGGAATAGGTTCAACATGCAGCCGGCTGGTGTGAAACTGATCGAGAGATCTGGCTGAAACTCTGGCAACGGCGCGGCGCGTACGGGAGACGCCAGTAGATTTAGGTTTTTTCGGAGTGCTGCGAGGACGAGGCTGGCGAGTTGTGTCGTTGGATAGCTTAAGTCGGTGAATTTTGCCGATAACAGCGTTCTTGGTAAAATTTGAACCCAGGATGGTTGCGATCTGCGACGCTGATACACCCTCCTTCCAAAGCTTAGTCAATTGTTCAATGACTTCATCATTCCAGTGGGTGCTCATTGTCTTACTACTTCCTCTCTCGATGTCAGACAGTTTCCCGTCCCAGGCCTTCATACCGCCCGTTTAAGAAACCTTGCCAAGCTCCTTTAGCAAGCGTTTAGGTATCCTTCAAGAATCGAATCAATGAATCTTGTCGAATTCTCGTCTTATTTTTGCCTTCCCTGTGGAAAACTCCCAAAAATCCCCGGAAATGGGCTTGTCTCCACGGGAATCATCCAACGTATGCCCAACTGCTCCTGCAGCCTTTTCCCCGCAAACTCTCAAATTCAAGGGATAAGGATTTGAGAGTTTGCCCTTCATCAATCCTTTCCCTTCCTGTGCCTCAATCCGCAATATACTCTTTGACAGGATGCCCCTATCGTCACAGTCTATAGCTGAAAAGCCACACGATTCTGAGATAACCCATGCTCGAACTTATTGATCCTGTAACGTCCGTTCCCTGGCAGAGCATTATCCTTATTCTGCTTACCGCGGCAATCTCCAGTGCCGTAATCATTATTTCCACGCAAAGAAGCGTGCGCAGCATTGGTCTATCCACAGCAAAGATGGTCGCCTCCATTGAGGCGGCTCACCAGGCAACTCAACGATCTACTGAGGAATTCATGGTCACCCTGGGTCGAGCTGAAATTCCCTGGAGAGACGGCAGCTATCGCATGCGGCTTCGTCGTCCCTTCCGTCCCGGACGTGAGGAAGTGAGCAGTGACCAGTATCTTTCCCGACTGGCCGGCGGGCTCATCTCCATCGGTGTCTCATCCGATGATATGGAAGATATTGTTTCCCAGGTCACTGAGGAAGATACCCTGTCCATTGGCATGGATATCAACGTACGTGATCCTAACATCGTGCCACACATCATCAGGACCGCACTCGGTGCGGGTTTCACGGAAGACGGCTCTGGCCGTGAGGAAATTACTATCGACGACGCCCATAACACGGCCGGCCGCATGGCCATCCTTGATGCCCAACGCAATGTAGAAACTCTTGCTGACACCCTGAGCATCGAGCGTCAGGCAATCGAAATGATTGGAGCAGACCTCGAAACCCTTCCTTCTCAGGACGGCAAGGTCATTAAACTTGCCAGGGCACGCTGGCGCGCTCTGGCAAAAGCCAGTTGATCAAGGCTTCCAGCCGGTCTCCGACACTTTTTCGATTGCTTCAAGCATCTCGTCAGCGTCTGCTCCAATCATTCGGAGACGGCTAATGGCATCTTCCTTAGTCTCCAAACCTTCTTCTTCATCCAACTCACGGATGATAAATCTTATGAATGGATCTTCCAGGCTTTCAATCGCAGCATAAAACGCGCTACGCCCTTGAACTTCCGAACACCAGGCATTGTCGCCCTGCGCATAAACAGACAGCACAGCCTTCTGGAACTCATTAGGACGGAAATCGGCATCCATTACATCCAAACGAGCAAATGCCCGCTCAACAATCAAGGCAATATCGACGTTATCTTCACGCCGCTTTGAGGCCATACACCATGGTCCGACCCTATCAGCTTCATACTGCCAACGCCGTCCAAACATCTCACACGGCAATTCCGCATTCCGTGCATCCTCGGAAAATTTTTCAAATCCCGCATTCAATCCTGGAAAGGCACCACGCACGCGTTGCATGGAAACAATCTCACCAGTCTCCGGATGATAGGAGAACATAAGAATCGTTTCATACATAGTGGCGTGCCGCGCTTCACCAATATCGACTCCGGTTATCTCACGAAAGCGCTGAGCTCCGTTAATCGTGTCCCCTGCGGAAAGACGCAGGGCAAGACCTATCACTTCCCTGACGTTATCATCATTCCATCTCATAGTGATATCTCCTGAAATCTCTTTCATTAAAATTTTCCAGAAGACCGCATAACACAAGAACAACTGCCTCCCTGGTTCCATTCACCTTCAAGACACGGCATTCTTACTTTCACCCAATAGGATTCGGAGTCACAAATGAAATCGGCGACATCGGCCACCTGGAAGTCTTTTCTCATCGGAGGTGGTCGCACACATCGACGCGGGTTCCTTGTCGAAACCCTCTTTCTCCTCCTTCTACAGAAGGTCTTCGACATCTGGTATTCAGCGACACAGGATATCTCACATCCAATGCTGGCTATCTTATCGATTTTTTCTTCATGGATGCTGATTTCGTTGTTCTCGCGCCGCGGACACGATATTGGCATACCTGGATGGGCCTCGGTTCTTTTCCTTCTTGTATGCACTGGATCTACCTTTTCATCCCTGGTTAACGGCTATCCAGTTTTCGCACTTATCACCACTCTCCTCCCATTCCTGTCCTTTGCCATCCTGCCATCATCTCCATTCAATAATCGATGGGGGCCAGCACCGCATAAGATGCCGGCCCCCACGATGTTGCGCTTTTAAGGATCGATCGAAGTCGTCCAATAAAGCCAATCCCGCCACGTTTTCGGGATGTCCCGGATTTCGCTCATCTGTGTACCGATGGCGTTCAATTCTGCCAAAGTTGGTCGGTATGGAGGATTGCGCAACACCATACCCACCTGCTGCGGAGATCGGTCTCCCTTCTTCTGGTTACAGGGATGGCAGGCAGCTACCAGGTTTTCCCAAACACTGCGACCACCTCGTGAACGCGGAACCAGATGGTCAAACGTCAACTCGCTCGATGTAAAGCGCTCACCGCAATAAACGCAATGCAACCTATCCCTCAGCATCAGGTTCAACTTATTAAGAGGAGCCGGCCGACGCTGGTCGACATACTCCTTGAGAACGAGAACCGATGGCACAGGTATTTCTGCCCTGGCGCTGCGTATCACCCTGTCATACTCGGCGACAACGAGCATCTTGCCGGCCAACGCCGACTTGATGCTCTTTTCCCATGACAAACTGGACAAGGGATATGTGGTGAGAGGCCGATAGTCGGCGTTCAACACCAAGGCGTTACAATTTTCCAAAGTAGTCATTTCAATCTCTCCTCGGAAAAAGCAGTGCTTTTCCCGACAACACAATCATCCAACAATACCTCTTGCGGAGGCAAAAGCATTCAGGTCATTGCCATCGACAACCCTGACACGGCCATCAATCACCCAGCCAGAGTTTGCATCTCCAACAACACCATATCCGCGGCGCCGTAATGCAAGCACCAACACCTCATCTCGGCCTCGTTCAATCCTGGATACGCCCTTCTCAGCCAAGAAGCAGGCAATAGCATCACTGGCATCCGGAAGCGGATCAGCCACCTTCGAAAATGGCCTAAACCCAAACGACTGCTGTTTCGCAGAAATGCTCGTAATCGCGGCGTTGACAGTTCGTACATCTCGGCCATGATCTTGAGCAACCTGGGTCACCCCTACACCAGAATTAACCTCCATAGTCATAGCTATGGCCTCGCTCTTTTCCACTCGCCTGCTCGGCCGTTCCCGAAGCAGCGCGCCAATATTTTCCGCTCGAGCACGAAGAGCCCTCGCAGATTTTCCAGTCCGCCGAGCAAGCGCATCCAGCCCTCCACCATCTGATACAGCAGACCGAATGGCGGCATCCATAGATCTCACGTCGGTTGCCCTTCCAAGGAGACCTAGCCGCCTGGCCTTAGCTCGAACAGAATTGATGTCCATGGCTAATTCCTCGGCGACCTTTTCCAGATCTCCTATACCCGCCTTGAGTACTTCTTCTGCTGCCGCGCTCCAAAATACCCGTTTTTTGACGACTAAGCCGAGCTCCTTTGCCTTGGCTCGAACCGCTTCCACGGGGCGCCCACTCTTTTTGGAAAACTCAATCTCGCCACCTCCGTCAAGGATCATATCCCGTAAGCGGTTCTGTTCCTTGACAGTCCAATGACGCAGCCGTTTTCCACCAATACCAAGCTCATCCAACTTCCAGCGGACAGCCGTCTCGGTTCGCTCCAGTTTCCGGGCTATAACTTTGATCAGATCCTTGTCGGCGTTCATACGCTTAAGCTGTGCAACGTCATTTTCCGTCCACGGACGACGCTCTATGACCTGGGTACCAATCTTGCGGGCACGAGCATAGGTTGCAGGAATCGGACGCCCTAATTCCTTGGCTATGAGAGGAACAGGAACACGCTGCATTCTGCGCTCACGCAGGATAGCAATTTCCTTTTCGCTCCAATTCTTGGCCATGTCACAATCCTCCGGTGGGACTTCATCCCCGGGGATCGGACTCCAAAACGGATATGGAGATGTTACATCGATCGACCGGGGCCTTGGGGCCGGTCGTCGATGTCTTGGGAGACTCTACGACCGGAATGCGGTTGCGAACAAATCGTTCTTCGGCAGTGGGTAACCATTTGAGGAAATCGAATGCACGCACGACATTGTCGCTTGCCATGTCTGGCAGACGATCAATTCGTTCATCACTAAGGTCCCAAGGTGGGTCAGTCGCTGCATTCATATCCCCAAAAACGGAGGACTCGGTCGAGTCCCTGTACTTATGTCTGTAAATTCCGCCTTTCACAACCCCAAAATAAAAAATGGGGCGCCGAAGCGCCCCTGAGTTGCATTTATCCTTGCTCACTTCCAAAGCGGAGAACACACTTTCGAAACCAAGCTTTGAGAAAATCGAATCTATTTTGGCAAATCACAAACGTATTCTTGTAGAATAGATCATCTGCCCGATTCATCCGGTTTGAAAAAGTCACTCAAAGACCTTCCCTAGCTCGAGGAACCCATGCTCATCAACGTCAACACCATCTTCTGTGAAAACCTCTATCAGCTCAACGATACACGGCATTTCGCTGCTGGAATTTTCTCAGGAAAAATCATGCTTCCCCATAACACCGAAATTCCGGCAATCGCCTTTGCGCTCTTTACCCAGTTTGAATCCACTGAAGCCGGCTCCGTCAAAGCTGATATTCGTCTTGATAATGTTGACGGGTCTATCATCCTTCAACACGAACTTGAGATGACCTTTGCTGAACCTAACGATGTCCTCACCATCGGCCTGGACAAAGTCCTGGTTAAAAACCTCGGCTCCGGAACAATCCGCCTTCATTATCGAACCCAGACCATCAACTGGACGGAATGCGGCAGCCTTCGTCTCGTCGTGCCTTTCACTCCTAATTCTTCCCCTCTTCGGCAGTAACGATAATGCTTTCCATCGTAGATCGCCTTTCGCGTGATCTTGGTATTGCTGTCGAATCCGTGACGGCGACCCTGAATCTGCTCAATGAAGGGGCAACCATCCCCTTCATTGCCCGCTATCGGAAAGAGGTCACGCTGGGACTCGACGATGTCCAGCTGCGACGTCTTGATACAAAACTCGGGCAACTGACCGAGCTCGAAACCCGACGAGCAGATATCCTCAGACTCCTCCAGGATAAGGGTATCGTCGACGACGTCCTTATCGAAGCCATACGAACGGCTGATACCAGGACTCGCCTGGATGATCTTTACCTCCCATTCCAGGACAAGCGTCGCACCAAAGGACAACTTGCCATTGAAGCAGGCATTCAGCCTCTCGCTGATCAACTTCTCTCCGGGATGACTATTTCCCCTGAAGAAGCAGCCATTCCTTTCATATCGCCAGAAAACAACTTTCCCGATTCAACGTCGGTTCTCGATGGAGCACGAGCAATCCTTTGTGAATTCTTCATTGAAAACGCTGATCTTATGGGCAGACTCCGTGATATGGTCTGGAAGAATGCAGTTCTTCGTAGTTCTGTCATTCCTGGTCAGGAAGAAACTGGAAACAAATTTTCCGATTATTTTGACAGCATCGACCCCATTCGCACACTCCCCTCCCATCGTCTTCTTGCTATGATGCGCGGAGAGCGCCTCGGTCATCTCAGACTGGAAATTGACCCACTCCCAGATGCCACCGACCCCCGCGCCCCCTCGATCTACGACGCTGAAATTCGCAGAACTTACAATATTGCGGATCAAGGGCGACCAACCGATGCATGGCTTATGGAAACAGCCCGCTGGTGTTGGCGCACAAAGGCTAGAATCCACATCGAAACCAGTGTTCGTTCGTTACTTTGGGATCGTGCAGAAGCAGAAGCTATCCAGATTTTCGCAGCCAATCTCAAGGACCTCCTTATGGCTGCCCCCGCAGGTTCCAGAACAGTTCTGGCTATGGATCCTGGCCTTCGAAACGGTGTGAAGTGTGCAATTCTGGATCGTACAGGCAGGGTTCTTGCACATGAGATCGTTTACCCCCACACCTCCCCCGGTGGCTGGCAAGCTGGATGTAACCAACTTGGCGCACTATGCCGTAAGCATTCAGTCGAAATCATTGCCATCGGTAATGGAACCGCTTCTAGGGAAACCGACAAATTCGCCGGCGACATCATCCAGGCTCACCCCGATCTTGGTATGGTCAAGGTCATTGTTTCGGAAGCTGGAGCTTCCATCTACTCAGCCTCCGAAGTCGCTAGTGCTGAACTCCCCGATCTCGACGTCTCCATCCGCGGTGCCGTTTCTATCGGCCGCCGCCTACAAGATCCATTAGCAGAGCTCGTGAAAATCGACCCTAAATCCATTGGAGTGGGGCAATATCAGCACGATGTGAGCGAAAGCCTGCTTTCCAAGGCGCTCGACGCAGTCGTTGAAGATTGCGTGAACGCCGTCGGCGTCGATCTCAACATTGCGTCTCCGCATCTCCTTGCCCGCATATCCGGAATCGGTCCTTCCATGGCTGAAGCCATTGTCAGGCATAGAAACGAAAATGGTCCGTTTCTTACCCGTAAATCACTGCTTGATGTCCCACGCCTGGGAGAGAAAACTTTTGAGCAGTGTGCTGGTTTCCTCAGAATTATGAATGGTTCCGAACCTCTTGACCGCTCCGGCGTTCATCCAGAATCCTACCCCCTGGTGGCTTCCATACTGCATTCCCTGGGTTCGCCCATTGAATCCGTGCTTGGAGACCAGAAGTCCATTTCAAGCCTGCGCCCTGAACATTTTGTTTCCCCGTCTTATGGGCTTCCGACGGTAAAGTATGTTCTTTCGGAATTAGCAAAGCCAGGTAGAGATCCGCGCCCGATCTTTGTTACAGCCCGCCATCAGGATGGAATCGAAAAAGTATCCGACCTGAAATTAGGGATGATCCTTGAGGGAACTGTTGCCAGTGTCGCTGCCTTTGGAGCCTTTGTGGATATTGGCGTCCACGAGAATGGCCTCGTCCATATCTCGGCTATGTCTCATTCTTATGTGAAAGATCCAAGAGATGTCGTCCGGGTTGGCGACATCGTGAAAGTCAAGATCACTTCCATCGATCTAACTCGAAACCGTATTGGACTTAGCATGCGACTGGATGATGATTTTTCTACCGAACAGCCTTTACAAGGTGCCCAGAAACCTCAGAAGCAGAAGAAAACTCCTTCTCCAAATTCTGCCATGGCCGAAGCTATGGTGCGCGCATTCAAGAACGGTAAACGCCGCTAACATTGAACAGGGCGAAGCATCTTGCCGCCGCATGCAGTTGAGACATTGACGGGCTGCCAGAGCAGGTCATGTGGATGTTCCAACCGCATGCGACGAACCGTATGGCTCAGCCATATGCTTCAGCTATCGAGACCCGATCGTGTCGGGGAGCTCGTTTCAAGGAAAAACAAGGTTCCCTAATTGCGGGATGCGATCCCTGACCGCTTCCCATATCCTCGTTTCAACAACCTGCTGGTCTCCACTAGCATCAATCATGACGCATCTTTCCGGCTCATTCTTAGCTATAAAGCGGAAACCTTCCCGGACTTTTGAATGGAATATATTCCCCTCGCTCTCAAAGCGATCAGGAAGTGCCTCTCCACGCCGTAAAGCGGCTCGCCTGCCGGCTATTTCCGAATCCACGTCCAGGATAAGGGTCAGGTCTGGAAAACGCCCTCCAGTGGCTTCCTGACGCAATTCCTTGAGTAAGTTTTCATCAGCGCCGCTGATAGTCTGGTAGACCGTAGTGGAATCAAAAAAGCGGTCACACACAACGATTGCCCCTCTTTCCAGGGCCGGAAGAACGAGACAACGCATATGGTCGGATCTGGCTGCAGCGAACATGACTGCTTCAATATCGGGTCCGTTGGTTTTAAATTCCCCTGAGAGAATCAAACTCCGTATCCGCTCAGCGAGAGGCGACCCTCCTGGTTCCCGGGAGAGGATAACCTCCTGCCCCGTGGCAGAAAGCTTTTCTGCTAAAATCTTTGCCTGGGTGGACTTCCCAGTTCCTTCTCCTCCTTCGAGGGTTATGAATATCCCGCTCATACCGCCTTGCTCCTCAAACAATTTGGGGGGCCGTGAAGCCCCCCAAATTAAACCAGGTAACGATGCGATCAGGCAACGGATTCCTTGAGGGTCTTGCCGAGCTTGACCTTCACGACCTTGCGAGCCGGGATCTGGATGGTGGCGCCGGTGGCAGGATTGCGGCCGGTCGAAGCCGCCTTGTCCTGGACTTCAAAGCTCAGGAAACCAGGAAGCAGGATCTTTTCACCACTGCCGACAGTGGAAATGATAGTCTCGATGGTGCTGTCGATGATCTGCTGGACCTGGGACTTGGAAACACCGGTGCTCTCGGCTACCGCGGAAACGAGTTCAGACTTCTTCATTAGGAAACCCCTGTTGTGAAGGCCCGATAGAATCGGGCGATTCGGTTACAAGAAGGAGGCTCCTCGAACTTGAGGCGCAGATCAAGCCTTATTTTACAAGGTTTTTATCGTTTTTTTTGTTTACCCTCTTGCCGAAAACCATGAGGAGTTGAAAAAAGCTGCTGAGACTGGCATAAATTCATGTATCTCCGCATGGATTGAATTGAGGTTTTGGATTGTCGAAAAACCAGGTGCTTGGTCGCTTTGAAGAGTCGATCCTGCTTGCCACGATGATCTGTGGTCCACAGGTTACTGCGGATGTTATCAAGTCCAAGTTGGATGGGGCTATTGGCGAAAGAACCTTGACCTCCGTTGTGACAACCTTGGACAGGTTACAGGCAAAGGGACTGATCGCCTCCGGGAGTGAAGCTGAACCTTCCGGTCGCCGCGGTGGCCGTAAACGCCGCCTCTTCGAGGTTACCAATGAGGGAATGGAAAGCGCGAAGCGCTCCATATCCACGATGCAGCGTCTGGCTTCAGAAGCCGGCATGACCAAGGTCGCCTGATCTTCGGCCATTCTGATTTTCGTATTGAATTTTTCTTTTTGCCGCAGTCTGGTTTGAGACACTGACCGGCTGCCATAGTCAAGCTTTGCCGTTTTGAGATGTCGATGACGTGTGCTCCACAACAATGGGCGTTGGAGCTCTTGATGGGACTCTCCAGGTAGGCAGCCTGACCTTCAAGGCTCCTTATCATTGTTTCTTGATGAATCCCGTTACTCGGGCGATCATACGCACCTGATAAAATCTTTGGTGCGAGATCATGAGATATTTTCCTATCGCCTGTGCTGCTTTTATCTTAACGTCTCTCGGGGTTAATGCACAGCAGGCACCTGCTCCAGTCGTTCCACCTTCACCACCTAAAATATCAATGCCTTCGGCTTCTGAGACTCCAAATGTTTCAGGACGAGCTTCGGTTGATAATGTCATGACGCTTGGAAGACCTGATCCGGAGCCTTTGACTTCAGTACCTGCTTCGCATCTGCAAGTCCCTCCAGGTGAAGGTGTACAGGTATCGGTTACTCCTATGGCTCCTTTGAACCTTCGTGGTTTGGTTCGGGTCGTTGACGGAAATACATTGTCTCTACGTGGACAGACAATTCATCTTTCAGGAATCGATGTTCCTGAAAAAGGACAGACTTGTTACGACCTGGTTGGTGTGGCTTGGGATTGTCACGGTAGATCAATCTCGAAACTTTCCGTTTTGACAGGAGGAAAGATCGTTCATTGTCGGGAGGTCAATTTATCCACAGGGACAGGAAAGTGTTTCGTGGAGGGTCAGGATCTTTCCTTATTGATGGTTCAAGCAGGCATGGCCGTTGCGGGAGAAGGAGATGTTTCTTATGGAGGGGCGGAGGCACAGGCCAGGATGGAACGTAAAGGCGTCTGGTCGGGAAGATTTGATATGCCATGGGTCTTCCGGACTCGATAGGATCATTGGACTCTGAGTCCGTTGGTAAGAGCCTCATTAGAACATCTCATTTATCCTTTGATTAGACACCGTTATCCTTTCTTAAGATTCTAGGGATTTTCACATCCCTTAACCAATTGAAAAATAATCCATATTTTTGATCTCACTTTCGTCTTCCCCTAAGATTTTCCGGAACTTCCCCAAAATTTTCCGGAAAATCTGATGGAGGACATGGTGGATGGAATCACCTTATCATGAAGGGTGAGGCTTCGATTTTCACTAAGATAATACGAAAGATCACTAGCTCATTCACTCACTTTTAGGGAAGTTCACTAGTTATCTTTTGTATTAAAATAGTGACTTAGGATGTTCCCACGATGTTCCACGATCCAACGTGGGGAGTTTATGGGAAGAAGATGGGGTTTTCTGGGCTTTTCATGGAGAGGCTGAACCCTTCCGATTCCACACCCCCTAAAAATAAACGGAACTTCACTTGTTACTTTCCTTGAGTTTAGGGAAGTTATGTGTGAAGTTCCGTTTTATCTTAGTGACCGATTCGTAGGCAATCCATGAGAAACCTTCCTGCACGCTTCTCCAAATCCATGGAGGTCATTCTGGCGCGGGCTGACGGCCCTGAATTTACTCTGCTGGACAGGAAGGTTTTCAATGTCCTTTATGCCAATGCATATCGGCGCTTGCGGGCAAACCCTCAGGATCGATCCCCTCATAGGATACAGCTGAATGATCTCGCTCGAGCGGTCATGCAGCATGATGGCGATTTGCGAAGCGTGCGACAATCCCTGGAACGGTTGTGGTCGGTAAAAATTGACGTCGATTATGAGGACTTTGAAGGTACCGCACGTAAATTGCGATGCCACTACCTCTCCTACACGACAACCAAGATGGAAGGTGGAGAGCTCGAATATTGCTTTGATGAACTCCTCTTGCAGTTCATCGCGCACAAAAAGGTTTATTCCTTAATCGAGGTTGATGTCTCAAGCGCCATGACCTCAATTTATGGCAGTAAACTTTATGAGGCGATGAGCCTTGTTATCAGGCGGCTGGATCCACGTTGGAATCCTACTCTTGATGAAATCAGAGAATATTTTGAGGTTGGAGCAACAAAATACGATCGCTTCGATAACTTGAAGCGCAATGTGATCGATAAAGCTATCGAAGATGTGAACAGGCATGCTCCTTTCACTGTTGAAGCCGAGTATCTCAGAAGCGGCCGCGGTGGAAAGGTTACCGGTGTTACCTTTAGGGCTTCACCAAAGCGCGTGGATGATTTCCTGATCCCGGCAAAGACAGAGAAAACCCGGTCTGATCTTCATACAATCGATATGTTTAACGGCATGACGACGGCCGACATGCTGGTTCCCCCGGAACTTCGCAGTGACACACTGGCGGAGGCGACCCGGATGATGGGCAAGGATGCTGATCTTGAAGAACTCCGGGATAAATGGTTCGGGATCTATGGTGCACGAGTGCATAGTAATCCTGATGAAATGTTCCTTTCATGGTTGAAGGTCCATAAGGAAAAAACGGAATCCCATGAATTGGCCGGCCTTGAGATCGAAGCGCTCCTCGAGGATTATTTTAAATGAGAAATCTCGCAATGGATGTGGATCAGGCTGCTCCTGACAGTGAAGAAAACAGGATGGAAAGAAACCTTCAGATGGAGTTTCTTATCCAGAGGAAGGCTCTTTTATCTGTACCTGAAATTGCCATGGACGAGGCAAGGAAACGTTGTGAAGGCCATGGGCTGGATGTTTCAGTGCTTCATAATGAATGGATCAATGATACCTTGTCATCTCAGCCCGCTTACGAGATGGCGCTCGAGGACGTTCCTAAGAGTTTTCTGGCCTGGGTTGATCGAAAAATAGAAGATCCATTCCTGCTGCCTGCTATGGCGTCCAAGGTTGCGTCATTGAGACTAGACCACGATGCAATGCGTTTTTGCACTATTGTGTGGCCTCAGGAGTTAGCTTGGGCTCATCGGCTGAGGCGTTCTGAAGATGCTGTGGTAGCGATCCTATCGGATGGTTTTTTGAGGCGTGCGCGGAAAGACGTCATGTCTCAATTCAAGGCGTTGTTTCCTGTCTATCTCGTGGCCTGCGAAGAGTTCGATTATCTACGTTCCCAGGTTCATGACCTAACACCAGAGCAGATTCGACTGGGTATGGGGGATAATAATTTTGACCCTGTATTTCTTCGCTATGCAAGGTCGGCTTTTGAAAGCCTGGTGTCCAAGCTCATGGAACGAGATGAAATCGATAAGATCGTGGAATCCGTAAGGAATAGCGAGGTCAAAGAGGTTCAAAAGATATTGAGGAGTAAGACTGCTCAATTAATGGAACGCTCTCGACTAACGAGGATGATCAGTATTATCAGAACGGCCATGGATATCGGGTTGGACTCCGATAGGCTGGATCTCGCCTATGTCTCTTTTTTGCAAGAAATCGAGAATGGTGCAGTTCATCTTGACGTGAATGGGGGGCTACCTGATGGAGAATTTCGTGCTTGGCTCAGGGTACAGAAGTTCAAGCGGATGACGATGCCAGAGACTTTTCGAACAAATGCCGCTGACGAATCTCTTGGTGAAATTGTTAGAGCACCGATTGGCTGGGTCGATCGTCTTCCACAGGAATATCTCGACCTTGGAGGACGAACACCCCGCATATTTCAAGAATGGTTGTCTCCCATTGTGAAAGATATTCGATCAGCTCCCCGGGATTTCGTTCTCGATTATGGATTTCACCTGGTAAAAACGGTGTTGGTAGAAAAACGTAGTGAGACCTGAACGGCCTTTATAAAGCCTCACAGCGGCGCATTTTCTACACCCATAGGAAAAGACCCACAGAAAAACAAAACAGCCTTCAGGAGTGATCCTGAAGGCTGTTTTTATATATCCGAGTTTTTCAATCCCATAAGCGCTTCCCGTTGAGATTGGAATTTTCCTGGCTTGCGTATTTTTCTATTTTTCTCTCCATATCTCCCAGGAATCCCCATAAAACCTCCATAAATCCCCCACAAAACCCAAGAACAGAGCTACCTTGATAATCATCGGACTAAAACTCCAATGATCTATTTTGAAATATGTATTATTTTCATATACTTACATCACCTTATTTAAAAAACCTCCCACCATGGTTCCACATTTCTCCATGACTTTAAAAATTACGCTTCATGGAGAGCATGGCTGGTTTTGCTGGATTCCTTGAGTTCCATCGGAGTTTTAGTCCGATGGAATATTGAATGGTGATTGAGCAAGGCTGTAATCTGTGGTTTAAACGAGAAATGACTCCTGATTCTCATATCCTTCCCGCCAGGCGGCGAGCAGAGCTTTTGTTTCCCTTCTTGTCTGGAGTGGTGCCAACTTATGACGGCCCAGCTCGACTATTGGATTGGAATCATTCTGGAAGGGGTGGGATGACTGTTGATATTGCCCTGTCGCTTCCTGGGCCATTAGGTGGACATCCTTTCCGGGGGATGAATGCAGGAAAGGAGGGAGGGCAACGTTTTTATATGGCTTCCACCTTAGCGCGGCCAACGGATGGCGACGCCGCGATGATTCACACCGGTGAAAGCTTGCTGTTGCGCTGGTCAGAAAATGATCGTACCGGCATGATGATCAGAATGTTGCTTGATGACGGGCCTGATGGCGTGAACGGTCGGAATCCATTTTTTGGGCTTTCTTTAGGAAGGATGAGTGGCGAACCCCTGGAGTTTGTGGCGTGGGGTGTTGATGATGATGAACAAGGTGCGCCACCGTCGCGTATTCGCCGGCGTACTCCCTTCCATCAACTCACTGAGGTTCAGCAGAGCAATATTTTATGCCGTGACCCACGATTCCGTGAATTTTTACTCAATCAGATCGGCGTTCTTGTTCCAGATGAAGAGACTCGTGCCAGCGTTCTGGCACTTCAAGGTGACTCGGCAATGTTCGCTCAATCTGCTGTCCGGGCTGCTCTTGGTGTGACCAGCAGGGCGGTTATGAATAAGGATGGTGCCGCGGCGCAATTGGCAATTGAAAAATGGCGCACCTTACTCGGCCGGTATGATGACTGGGTTTACGGTATCCGACGGCGTTGAAGCAAACGCTGGTCTCTTTCTTGTTTCCGATTATCATTGGACTATCAGTCTGATGGAATTTTACCAACCATGCTTCTTCTTAAGGGGGCCAGACGCATCGACCTGTGGGAGAACAAGTCGTCTGACCAGATAATCGATACTTATCGAAGGGATATCATATCCTTCGTCGACGAGCTGCTTCCTCCCTCGAGAGAGCGGTCGTTTGCGGTTGTCCGGGAGGTGCCTCAACCCCCTATGTCTGTAGATAAAACGTGACACAAATCACTCTTTTCGAGTGATTTGGCTTCTCAATCCTTAAAATTTCGACGTATTCCACTTGACCAATCTCTGAACGTCTCGGACAATCCTCCGTAGATCGTCGGTTTTCGGCGTGTTCCGAGGACTCCCTCTCAGAGGTCGGCAGTAGGCAATGATGAACAAGCATCTTATAGCGATCGCCGCGCTGGCGGCCATTCTTACAGGGTCAAGCGCTTTGGCCCAGGACGCCGGATTCGGTGAAAACATCCCCTTGCAGATGGCGGCAAAACGAATCGTTCCTGATGGAATGGATGTTTCTTTAGCCACAGGGGTTGATGGATCAAAACGCGTTTCCTGGAATGGTGACGGTGGTTGGCGGCAAGCTCTGGAGCAGGCCATCCAGGGAACAGGGTATGTCTATACCGTGAATGATGGAAAAGTGGTGATTTCCGCGGCTCCTGTTACCAAGGCTCCGGAACCCGCGGTAGCTCAGCAGGCGAATACGACCCCTCGTCCTGCCGCCGCGCCGGCGCGTCCACAAAACAATACTGCGGCTCCACGACGGCAGGTAGCTTCTGCCCCTGCAACGCGTCCTGCAGCTGCGCCTGTTGCATCTATTCCCGTGGTTCCAGGGGCTGGGTTTGTGCTGATCCCTGAGAGCGGCGTGTCCACCCAATCCGGACAATCTGGAGACTGGAAGACGTATGAAGCCACACCTGCGCCCGCACCTGAATGGGTCGTTGCCAATGGGCAGGATCTGCGCACGGTGCTTGAAGAATGGGGCGAGAAGGCGGGGTGGCGTATCGTCTGGGATAGCGAATATACCTATACCCTGACCAGTGCGGCTCGGTTTCAGGGAGATTTTCTCAAGGCGGCGACCGAACTGATGCGATCGATGCAGAATGTTCGGCCGACACCGACTGCTAACTTCCATCAGGGCAATAAAGTGCTCGTTATCGCCAACAACGGCCTCGATGAGGCTAACTGAGTACGGAGCTCGGAAAAGACCATGCGCAAAATTGCTTCTCTTATCTCGAGTACCGCTCTGGCAGCTCTGGTGCTCTCTGGTTGTGCAACAACCGAATCGCAGTTGCATACTCGTGATACAGCACGTATCGCGGGTGATCTGAATGCTCTGGCAAGCTCCCCAGCCGCGCCGGCTAACACGGCAAGTGTTCAGGTGTCGCCGACCACTTATGTGGGGGCTACGGTTTCGCGTAATCTCAATGGTGATGCTCTTCCTTCAAAATGGCAAAGGGAAAACCTTTCGTTTGTCCGTGCTAGCGCTGTAGAGTTCCAGGATATAGCTGCTCTGATTACCCAGACCACGGGTATTCCAGTTGCGGTTTCCACGGCCGGGCTTGGAGATGTTTCCATGTCTGCGGGGCAGTCGTCTGGATCAAGATCATTGCAGGGGGAGGATTCTCTTTCCGCTGCACTGAATACTATTGTTGGGAGTCAGGACGCAACCAGCACTGTAACTGCATTTACTACAGTTACGCCACAGTCTTTCCCTGGCAGCATGCGAGTGAATTATTCGGGTAACCTCAAGGGATTTCTTGATCTGGTTGCAGCGAATTTTAACGTCCATTGGGAATATAAGGAAGGCCGTATCCTATTCAGCAGAACGGTAACCAGAATATTTGACGTTCCTGCATTACCGATCGTTGCTAAGTTGTCGTTTAGCATGAGATCAAGCGCCGGTGGAGCGGGAGATGGTACGCAGGCTGGCCAGACTGCATCTACTGAAGGTGGGTTTGATCTATGGGCGGATCTCAATGAAGCCATGGAAGGCATTATTGATAACACTGGTGTGTTCCGTATGTCAGAGCAAACCGGCCAGGTTATTGTTGTGGCACCACCATCGACAATGACGCGTGTTAGCGATTACTTGAAGCAACTGAATGCGCAGTTGAACAAACAGGTCGCTATCGCAGTCAAGGTTTATTCCGTGACATTGGAAGACGGTGACGATTATAATTCCGATGTCAGCGTTCTTTTCCGTGATGCCGGTCGCTTTGGTCTCAGCTTGATTGGAAATGGGCCTGTTCAGGGTGCTAGTGGTCTTGGATGGGCTGTGCTGGATACCAATAGCTCGGTGGCTGGTTCTGAAGGCATGGTTCGTGCATTGTCGAGCCGTGGTGATGTCTCGACGGTTACTTCGGCCTCGGTTACCGCGCTAAATGGCGTTCCTGTTCCGGTTCAGGTGGCTAATACACAGGCTTATGCTCAGAGTGTAACCACTACGGTTGATGCCTCGACCGGCCGTGTAACAGGTGGTTCCGTTAATCCTGGTGAGGTGACAACAGGATTTAATTTGCATCTTGTTCCTAAAATTCTGGGGAACGGTTCGCTGCTGTTGCAGTATGGTGTAAATATTTCTGAGCTTGTTTCGTTGCAGAATTTTGCAGTTCCGGGTGGTGGCAATATCCAGTTGCCGAACGTTAATCAGCGTAATTTCATCCAGCAGGCTCAAATTCCTAATGGTTCCACTCTTGTCCTCGCTGGCTTTGAGCAGACGCGCGCTTCAACTCGTTCTAACGGGCCACTGCATAGTGGTTTGTGGGGACTTGGTGGTGGCCGGCAGAGCAGCATGAAACGAGAGGTGATGGTAATTGCCATCACACCGACCGTGCTCGATATCACGCCAGCGGCACAGGCCGCTTACGCGCAGTAAGAAAGGCTCGGTTCGACCATGAGCATGGATGAATTCGATACTGTTTCTGGTGGAGACGATCTGATCCATGACACCTTTGTGCTTAAGGTGAAAGGTCAGCCGTTTGCGATCGGTCTCTATTGGAACAACTTCGAAAATAAACAGACGGCTGCCAAGGAGGCTCGGGAGGCAGCCGCTAAACCATCTATTGATGGTGATCTGTTCTGTGTTCGCTTACAGGGCTCCCAATACGGTATTGGCTATAAAAGCCATGGTCATGCCAAGAATATGGTCTCCCTAGCGGGAGCCTTGGCTGATCAACGCAACGGAAGTTGGGTGGGTTTATTTGTTGTCGAGGGTGGATTTTATCTGCTGGCGGTGAGAGACGATGATGTTCTTGCCGACACGGATAGGTTCATTGTCGACGAGATGCAGGCAAGATCTAAGCTTGACGATTTATTGCTAATTTCTGGCTGGGAGAACGTTTTTGTCCCAGAGGGTTTTGACGTTGATGGAGCGACCATTGCAACGCTCGAAGAGCTTGTCGGTCGCCCCCGGACACCACGACTGCAGAGCACTGATCAGATCGGTGGGGTAATCAAAATTGGCGTTGGTGCCGCCGTTGTTTTAGCTTTGGTCTTTGGTGGCATGTATTACATGCAGCAGAAGAGCGACGCCGAGTGGAAAGAGCAGATGGAAGCGCTAAGCAAAAGTTTCCAGAACTCGATTTCTCCTGAAGAGGAAATTGTCATTCCTCCTATGCCTTGGGAGGGTAAATCTACTGCTGAAAGCTACCTTTCATCCTGTGTTGAAGCAATGAGCAAGGCTACCTTTTCGGTCCCAGGCTGGGATACGGTTGGTTTGCTTTGTGAGGGAACTATGGTCAATATGGTTCTTCAACGAGCCGGAGATCTTGGTGAAGGTGGCGGCCCCTTAAGTTGGGTCGATTGGGCAGTTCAGAAAATTGGTCTTGATTCCGCTTCGATTACTCCGACAGATGATAACCAAGTTGTTGTTTCTTGGGGGTTTTCTCCAGATGATGTTTATCCCGTAGTTGTTGATACAGTAAGATTGACAGTTGCGGAGCGTTATCTGCGTTTGAAGTTGGAAGACCTGTTCACGCCTGTCCGCTTTGATAATGGGGCGACGGGGAGCCTTGAGTTTTATGCAACCAAGAGCTTTACGTTTGATACTCCTTTCCAACCAACTGAATTCGCGTCGGTTTTGCGGGAGGTTCCTGGCCTCACAATCGAGCGCGTTATTCTTGATCTCACGGAATTTTCCTACCGCGTGGAGGGTTCCATCCATGAGCAGACCTATTTCCCGGAGACCGCCAATGCTTCGCTCAATTAAGTCCATCCTTGTCATGGCCGTTGCTTCGACGGTTTTCTATGGAACTGCTTATGCACAGGTGGCTGTTCCTCCCCTTTTGCCGCCTGGGCAGCAGGCTCCGTCTCCATCTGGTGCGGCTCAGATACCTGCACAGCCGGCTGGGGGTATGGATACTCCTCCGACTGTGGGGAATGAAGACCCTGCAATGCGCATGAATCTTAGTGGTGGATCGACTTACGTTGAAACCATGCAAGGAACGGCCGAGAACCGGTTGCAAGGGCTGATGGGCACTTCCGTATCGAGTGCTACCGGTAGTGAGTTGGAGGAGATGATGCGTATTCGGCGCAGTAATCTCCTCCTGAATCTCAAGAAGGAAGAGGCAGAACTCGCTGTTGGTCTTTGGGGTGCGCTTTTCAATAATGAACATGTAAAAGCATGGCGTGAGCGTGAAAGCTCCGAACAGCAGCGTATTCGAGATGAACAAAAAGAATTGGCTGCGTCCTTAAATAATTCTTCTAATTCTTCTGCATCAGCAGCAGTGCGATCGATGCCGGTAGTTTTCGAAATTACTAATGGTGTTGCAACTATACTTGTCCCTGGTAGTGGAGAGGTGACTGCTCGTTCTGGAACTACTCTTCCTAATGGGATGAAGGTTGAGTCTGTTGGAACATCTGTTGTTGTTGAGGAGAACGGAGAACGCTTTCCTCTTGGAATGGGAACAAAAGCTGGTGGAACTTCCCCTGCGATCGGAACCATAGACCCTGGGCTGGCTCAGCCACTCCCTATTTATTGAACATGATTCCTGATTACTGATCCGTGATCAGGTGGAGATGTCGATGCTTTCTTTCTTCGGACGTTTTTTCGGACGCAAGAAATCTTTAGTGAACCACCCGGTTACTGGTGCGACCGCGGGGACGTCTGGGCATTCAATCAAGTCGAAAGCAGTATCAGGGCGTCCTGGTACTGCTCTCTCTCAGCAGATGCAAACTCGACCTAAAACCGTTCCTGGAACGAGTCGCACAATGCGTGAGCCCAGGGAAGATGAGTTGCAATCAATCCTTGGGTATTCTGGGGATGTGGTGACATCAGAAAACGGTGATATTCACTTAACCAGCCAACAACGCCGCGTTGCCGCGGCGTTGAAAAACGGAACTCTGCTGGTTGCAAAATCGGAATACGCTTCCGCTATGGTTTCCTCCGTCAAGGAGACCTTGATTCGTTCTGAGTATAAGCCTTCGCAAATATTCCTCGTTGATCTCGAGGTTATTCGTAACGTTTATGAAAATGCCGCAAGGCGAACAGGAACCGAAATTGAGGGAACAACAACTGCTCGCATGCAGCGTACGGTTGTTGATCTTATCCGGCATGCTGCAGCTTTAAAATGTTCAGACATCCATATCACGGTGGATCGACATGAAGCCATGATCCGGGTGCGTTCTGATGGCGTGATGATGGATTTGCGTGATCTTCAAGCGCCGGCAGCAATGGATCTTCTGCAGGCGGCTTTTTACATGGCCGACGCATCTGATGCCCAGTATAAGATATTCGATTATCAGGGTGCTCGGATATCTTCAGCTAGCAAGTTTGCCCTTCCTGAAGGGGTGCAGGCGGTTCGTCTGCAGTTTAATCCTCTTCCCGATGGCGGCCGCTACATGGTTGCCAGATTGCTGTATCAGCAGAGAATCCTAGGTAATCAGGATGTGGATTCCTTGGGGTATTCCGATCATCAGATTTCTCAGATCAAGAAGATGCGAGAAAAGCCGCATGGGATCGTGATTATCAGCGGCCCGACGGGATCGGGTAAATCGACGACTCTGCAGACAGCTCTCCAGGCTACAGCCAGGGAGAAGAACTATGAGGTGAATATCATTACGGTGGAGGATCCACCGGAATACCTGATCAAAGGTGCGGCTCAGTTGCCGGTTCTTAACGTAAAGACCGAAGAGGAACGACATGAAGCGTTCCGGGCAGCAATCACTGCTAGCCTGCGTTCTGACCCGGACATCATCATGATCGGTGAAATTCGAGATCCCGCATCAGCTGGTTTGGCGTTCCAGGCGGCGATGACCGGGCATCAGGTTTGGGCAAGTCTGCATGCTAACGATGCGGCGTCCATTCTGGATCGCCTCAAAGATAATAAGGTGGAATCGTATAAGTTGACTGATTCCTCGCTGGTTGTGGGACTTATTGGGCAGCGCCTGGTTCGACGCCTCTGTGATGCTTGCAAAATTCCCTTGGAAAAAGCAGTGCGCTCAGGGGTTGTTACCGAGGAAATGGCTGATCTGGTTATCTCGGCACTGCCTGAGCATCATAAAGGGGTGCATGTCGCTAACCCCAATGGATGCACGGCTTGTGGCGGCCGTGGCAACAAGGGGCGTACTGTGGTGGCGGAAACAATTCTTCCGGACACCAAGTACATGGACTTTATCGCCCGTGAGAAAAAATTCGATGCAATTGAATATTGGCGCGATAAGCTTTTTGGCATGACAATGCTGGAGCATGCTGCAATCAAGATGGTGACTGGGCAAGTTGATCCTCGTGAGGTCGCCAGCAAGGTTGCTCCATTGGACGGGCTTACGGCAGAGAGAATGCAGAAGGTGTTGGCTATGGAAAGCCATTCGGGGATATCCCCGAATCAGAATACCGAAGAACTTCCATCATCTGATCCCGAAGGTTGATTCTCATGTCTTTTCTTAAGCGAATCGAAGATGGCTTCCTTCGTCTCCAGTTCACTGGGAAGGATCGGCTGCGTCTGTATCGTAAACTCTCCCGGTTCCTCGCAAACGGGGTGAAATTACCCTCAGCCCTGCAGACGATGTGGAACCATGCTTCGAACGATGGCAAGCGTCCTACGCGTGTGCATGCTGTTGTTCTTGCTGCCTGGAAAAAGGGAGTGGATGAGGGTCGTTCATTTGGTGTCGCCATTCAGGATTGGGTTCCGCAGAGCGACAGGGTGGTGATCGAGGCGGGTGACAAAGCAGGCAATCTCTCCGATGCTCTTGAAAACGCCTGTTATCTGAATGAAGGGCAAAGAGAAATTCGAGCGGCTGTGGTTGCCGGCGTGGCCTATCCGATTGTGCTGGTCGCAATGGCCATTTTCTTCATGTTCATTTTCGGCACCCAGGTTATTCCTGCTTTTGAGGAAATTTTGCCCAGAGACCGCTGGACAGGCTTTGGTGCACAGATGGCCACCATGTCCTCCTTTGTGGAAAATGGCCTCGTTCAGACGCTGATCGTATCAGGTGTTCTGATTGTATTCATGCTTTGGACGATGCCGCGCTGGACAGGCCGGTTACGCACGTTTGTTGATCCATTTCCGCCCTATTCCATTTATCGGCTGATTATCGGCTCGGGTTTTCTGCTTTCTGTCGCTGCCCTGGTAAGAGCTGGGGTGAAGGTAACGTCGGTTCTTAATATACTTATGCGTGGTGCCAGTCCCTGGTATACGGAACGCTTGAGCCGGACGCTGCAGCTGGTTAATAACGGTGCCGACATTGGTGATGCTCTTTATCGGAGCGGTTATAATTTTCCGGATAAGGATACGGTCAACGATTTGCGTTCTTACGCAAAACTCGAGGGTTTTGAAACCATGCTACAGCTTTTGGGCCGGCAGAACCTTGAAGATTCAGTGCAGAAGATCAAGGCGCAATCGGTTATCCTTCGGAATGTCGGTATCGTGGTTTTGGGCGGAGTGTTCATGTGGTGCGTCTTAGGTATCTTCGACCTGATGAACCAGGTGCAGTCGGCGATTTGAGGTGATCGAATGAATGACCTCATTACCGGCTCCAATAATATACTGGATCAACTGGGTTCATCTAGCGAGGGTTCCCTGAAGATCTCAGAATTGGATTTCACGGATCTCTATATTTCAGAGACAGGTGAAATCCGTATTCGTGGTCTCAAGGACGCTCAAGGCCCCCTGGTTTCAATTCCTAGTTCCTTTGTTAATGACGTTGGCCGAGTGCACCGGATGGTTACGTCCAAGGGAGCGGGGGAGTCGGAGTTCAGTATCGATTACGATGACGTGCGTTATCGTGTCACCAAGATCGAGGCACAGGAGAGCACCTGGTACACTCTTCGCCGCCTGATGCATCCTATCCCTCGCTTTCAGCGATTGGGTTTCAATCCAATTGTGGTTCAAGAACTTGGAAAGTTGGGGAAACGCCCTTCCAATGGTCTGATTCTGGTGGCAGGTGCCACAGGCAACGGCAAGACGACGACAGCCTGCTCTTTGCTGCAGGAATACCTTTATGCTTACGGAGATATGGCGGTAACGATCGAAGATCCTCCGGAGTTGAGGCTGGAGGGACAGCATGGCCGGTATGGATATTGCCTGCAGAACAAGGTGCGAGATCGTGACTTTACTTCACCACTTCGTTCGGCACTCCGACAAAATCCGAGATATATCCTTCTTGGTGAGATCAGGGATCCTGATGCGGCATCCGAGGCTTTGCGCGCGGCTATTTCGGGGCACGTGGTGCTTTCCACCATTCATGCGGGCTCGATCAGAGAGGCCATTGTCTCTATTCTGAAGCTGGTGTCGTCACGTTTGGATATTGAGCTCGCACGACATATGATCGCAGATGGATTGTCCGCGGTTGTGCACCAGGAAATGCGGTTGATTCGTACGACTGACGGACGGACGACACGGCGACCTTTCATTAAAACCCTGTTTATGGGGGATGAAGGGTTACGCTCAAAGCTTCGCGGAGGTCAGATGCAGTTGATCGAGACCGATATTGAGCAGCAGGCATCTCGAATAGCGAAAAACAGGCCGCCATTGGATGAGGATAAGAAGTGACTCTTTTACTCCCCTTGGCCTTTCTGTTCGTTATCATAGCGATCTATCTGAGCACGACTGGCTTGGATATTGAGGTGCGGAATTCCCGTTATGCCGCCACTGCCCAGCAGATGATTTACTACCATTCTGCCTCGGCGAGGGTATGCGGGGAATCCTGTGCTGGTGATATTGACCCGACGAATGAGCTTGCGACTTTTCGTCGAGGACAGGGACCACTGGCTCATAATGCCTCTTTCAGATCAGTGGCGCAGAACGGTTATGTCATCACCTATTATGTGGCAGGAAGCAGTGCATCGGAGGTGACCGCGGATCAGGCCGGCGTAATGGCCGCTATTATGTCGCTCAAGGAACGTGATACTGAGATGTTCGTAGGGCAATATGATCAGGCAGCGGGTAAACTCCGAGCGCGATCCCAGTCTTATTGGGTGGATCCAATTACGGGTGCTTCAACGCAAACGAATGCTCAGGAAGCCAATATTGGCTCCATATCAGCACCGAATGGTGCCCCTGTTATCATTTCGCAATTTTAACGACGGATTGAATCCCTTGTTCATTCTTTCGTTTGGCCTTAGAATCAGGGAAACGCATCTATGAGGTCGACCGTGCACTCCAATATCATCGCGCATCGTAGTCGTCGAGGTATGACTCTTGTGGAAGTTGCCCTTTCTCTTGGGGTGCTGGCGATCATCCTGGTGGGATTGATGCAGATCATGTCCCAGGGAGCTGAATATTTGCGTTCGCGTGCGGTGGCCGATCGCCTGGAAGAAGTCACATATGCTGCCAAGGAATATGTGAAAGCAAATTTCGTTGATCTCATGGCTATTCCAGCCGTGCAGAGCAACCAGGCTGTGAATGTTCCTGTTACAGGTGCCACGGGTCCTGCCGGTTCAACGCTTCCCAGTCTGCAAGGCGGGGGATTTCTGGGGTCGACCTTCGTGGACCAGAATGCCTACGGGCAGCAGCATGCTTTCATTATTCGGCGCGTGGCAGGAGAACAGCGCCTGGAAGGAATTATCACAACGACTGGTGGAATTGCCATTCCGGATCGCGTATTGGGGGTTGCTGCGTCCTATATGGGTGCTGATGCTGGTTTTATGTTCGGTGAGAACCCTCTCCCTGGGACAGAGAATGACATTACCGGTATTAACGGTGGTTGGAGAACGCCGGCCGCTACCTGGACTGCTGGCTCTGTTGCCCCAACGGCAGGTCATATGATGGCGTCGCTGGCTTTTGCCGAAGGTGCTCTGGTGGGTGATTATCTGCATCGCCGAGACATCGGTATTCCTGAAGCGAACCGGATGCGCACGAACCTTAATATGGGTTCGAATGAAATTAATGATGTTGCGGCGCTTACTGGCAATGGCAGCACCATCACCATGAATTCAGGTAGTGTCGATGTCGGACCAAATCTTCAGGTTACCGGCTGGATTACGGCTGGCGGCAATATTACTTCCAATCAGAACGTTGTGGCTGGCAATGATGTTACCGCTACTCGATATGCTAACGCTCAACGTTTTGTCGATAGTAATAATACTGACTATTACGTCGACCCGTCAGGGAAGTCTCGTCTCAATGAAATCTACAATGTGAATGCTGATTTCATTGATGCGACAGCGCTTATCCATACAGGAACTCCTGGTGGAAATGTGCGCCTGATCGATCGGTTGCCCAATTATGTGGCTAAACAGGGTTGGTATGTGACCGCTTCGGGTCAAAAGATTACCAAACCTATCTGTGGTGCAGGTGGGGAGCCTAAAATTACATTCTCGGTAATTACGGAGTCCTATCGGTTTGCCAGCAGGGTGGTGTTTGATTCCGCCTACACCTCGGTGGGAGGACAATATGTTCCGAATATGATCAACAACGAGGTGGATATTGCCCGGCGTTATGATGTCCGAAACGACCCAGCGCAACCAACGCAATGGGTTGTTAACCTCCGTGGCACTCCGCCCGTTCCTGGCCTTTTTTCCGGACTGGCAATGACGTACTGCTATTATCCGAATCCAAACTGATTCCCGCTTCCCGCGGGAATCCCACCCTGTGGGGAACCGCATGACCATTCAAGTCGCCCGTCCTTCGATCTCTGTTGTGATTGTGAAGCCGACGAAGGCGTGTAATGCCGGCTGTACTTATTGTGCCGCGCCTCCCGAGGTTAATGGAGCGGGAAAATGGACGGTCGATCTCTGGAAACAATATTTCGATAAGGTGCAGCCTGGCTTGATGGCTGGCGCAACCATTATCTGGCATGGCGGGGAACCCATGCTTATGGGTCCTGAATTTTATAAGGAGGCTCATGCTTACGCCTGGGAACGCATGCCTCATCTGCGTTTTTCCATGCAGACCAATCTGCTGCTTTACAATTCCAAGCGCTGGAAGGAATTGTTTGAGGTCGATATGGGCGGCGGCATCTCGACCAGCTTCGACCCTGATCAGCGTCATCGTGAATACAAGGGATCAACTGAGCTTTATACCCGGTTGTTCATGAGCCGACTTGAGATGGCCGTGGACGATGGCTTTCGTCCTGTGGTGATTGGCACCTATACGGAAGAAACCATTCATACGGCTTTTGAAATGTATGAGTGGTCCCTGGCGCGTAAGGAGCGTGGTGTTCCTCTACGTTTTAACTACCGCTATCCTGCTGGCCGAGCCGCTGATGAAGGGGCTGTGCTTTCTCCGGAAAGCTATGGCCGAACCCTTGTGGCTCTTTATGATCGGTGGATACGAGAAATGCCGCCGTTTGGTATCGTTCCTCTCGACCAGATGTTCATGAAGACGATCGGTATGGAATCGTCTCGATGCCCGTGGATGAAAGACTGCGGTGGGCGGTTCCTTGAGATTGAACCGAATGGCGACGTTTACAATTGCAGCGATTTCGCTGATATGGGCGATAAGCAATACAGCTTCGGTAATCTGGATGAGCATGATCTTGCTCATCTTATGTCTTCGCCGGCGGCTGTGGCGATGCGCCGACGTCGATACGATCTTCCTCAGGATTGCCTTACCTGCCCGCATTTCACCGAATGTGAAGGCGGTTGCCAGCGTGATAGCGTGCTTTTTGGCCGAGGGCTGGGAGGAAAATTCTATTATTGCCAGTCCTGGAAGATGGTTTTCAACAGGATCAAGGAATCGATTGCCACGGGCGAGGCCGATGAATTGATCCGCAGAAAGGGATTCGTTCCTGAAGACGTTCGTCGTCGGGTCGGGGCGCGTTCGCTGGAGCTGGCATGATCTCCGCTTATGTAAAGCCGACGAATCGTTGCAATGTTGGCTGTTCTCATTGTTATCTCCCGGAACATGTCCGTATGACATCAGCACGGATGGAAATGTCTGTGTTGCGGCGTACTGCCGAGTTTCTCAAGGATATGCAGGAACGCCAAAGACAGGATGGAACCTTGATCATCTGGCATGGTGGCGAGCCATTGGTCATGCCTGTGGACTGGTATTGGGAGGCAGGGGCAATACTTGATGAGGTGCTTCCAGGACATCGTCAAACGATGCAGACCTCTCTGATCCCGTTTAGACAGGAACATGTGGAGTTCGTTCGCAAGCGTCTGGGAGCTTTTCTTGGTTCTTCTGTCGATTTTTCACAAAGGAAGCTGAATGGCTCAGTCGAGGAATACCATTCCTTGTTCATGAAAAAGGTGGATCTGGCGCGAGACAATGGAATTACGATTGCCCCTGGTGTCGTTCCATCCACTAACGACCTGGGACATGAAGTGGAAATCGTAAATTGGTTTGTCGACCGCGGGTTCAATTCCTTCAATATTGATCGCTACAACGCATACGAGGCCCATTTTCCAGACCGTCCCAACAATGCGGAGCATTCCCGTTTTCTGAGTGGACTGCTTGATGCCTTGCTTGACCGGCTGGAAACGCATGGAACTACTCCTGTTGTTGGCACTATCAGGGCTGGGATCGCCGGCGTATTGCATGGTGTCCCTGGTGATCGCTGGGGCGGTTCCTGCATGTCTAACTTTGTGGTTGTCGAGCCTGACGGTGGGCTGAATAATTGCCCGGACAAAGCCAGCATTGAGGAAAACCTGGCACATGTGGATGCCGGGTATGCTGGATTTGCTGGCAGTTTGTTGCGTAGGAAATGGATACGACACCAGGCGGTTGGGCATCAGAATCATTTTTGTCTAGGATGTGAAAATTTCCATTTCTGCAAAACTGGCTGCCCGATTACACCGAATGACCCCGTACTGGAAGGTGGGGAATGCTCAGGGTATCGCTCGTTCCTCACTCACGTGCGAACATTGGCTAATACCGGTAAGCGTGAGCTTCTGGACGCCTATCTGGCAATGAAACGAACACGAGACGCTGAATTTTCCGCTTATGATCAGGCGCTTGCGGCGTCCTCGCGCTCCAGTGGTGCAGCGTGCGTGGCTTGATCTGGTTGACTTCGATCCGTACAACGGGCAAGAATTCCTACAACACATTCTGGGATTGGTGACAAGAATGAAGCATTTAACCAAAGTTGCATTGTCTGCATCCGTTATGGTCGTTGCTGCGCAGGCAATGGCGGTTAGCGCCAAGGAAACAGACGTTTTGTTGCCGATTCCTCCAATCGATGACATCTCTCATGTTTCAGGACTGGATGTGTTCGGCCGTCTTGATGTCCAGAATGCGACGTCTGGCGCATTCAAGCACGTGGTTTCGGGTTATGTGGTTGATGGGGAAACTCTTCTGGAACGTTACCGCATCGCTCAAAATTCTGACTTCGTGAATGGTAGTGGGGATATGAACAATCCTAGCTGGGGGCGAAATGTTGCGGCTTGCCATTCAGCTTGCCACCAGGATGGCGGTGGTTACTGCTGATGTTGCTGAGTGATTTTTCTCAATCTGATTTGCAGGAAGCGACTGGCATTGAAGTAGATGCCGCCGATTATTTCCCGCGGGCGGATGTTCGGTCGATCTCTTTTACGGCAAAGCTGGATGAAGCGGGCGATCGTTTGGATCAAGATCTCCTTGATACGATCATTGCCTATAAGACGTCGGGTATTGCCGTCACGCTGGATCTTCCAGCTTCGGTCGAGATCGATCCATCATCGTTGCTTTCCCTGTTGCAGCCTCTGGATATCCCGCTTTGCTTGATGGCTCCTCAAGATGAGAGCAATTTGAGCCGGTATGTCGACCGTCTTGAGGCTTTTGCCTGCGCTCTTCCAGAGCATTCCGGATATGGTAACGCCGTTTTGCCGGTGACCACCGCTCTTTTTGTTCTTATTCGACAGCGCTTGCAAGGCTCTACGGGATACCCGATGGTTGCAGATGCTGCGACGGCCGAGATCCGTTCTTCGCACCTCAATAGCTTTTTGGCAGCTGTCCAGCGGGGATTCGAGAAGGCTTTAGGTGGCGAAAAAGCCTTTGGAGAATATCTGGATATACATATTGCCGCTATCCATGAGGATAGCCGGAGAAAACTCGCTGCATGGGTTCACAATCAAAGTGATATGGCGGAAACGCCACAACCTTGATCACGACCTCCTCTGAGATAGACCTTGCCGCTGCATCCATCCGCTCCGAAATCGGTTGTGAAATCGTCGAGAAGAACACCATCCCTGCCCAATTTTCCTGACAACCATGCGATATCTTCTTCGTTCGCATTGAGTCCGGCGGCATGATAAGCGGATCGTATCGCTCGAGCGGCAGCATCCGGCGGCACCCTGCGATCAGGGAAAATGTCGCCGCTGCGAGCGGTATTGAAATCTATTTTGACCTCGTGCAACCCATTTGGTTTCTGTTCCACGGCTAGAAAGCTGGATCGCAATCCGAGTGCCGTCATCTGATCAATCATGGTGTGGGCGCGAGATCGATGCTGGTCGAGCCCGAACATGGACATGGCCTGGTCGACAAATTCTTTAGTCTGCTCGGTGGTATAAGTTTCGCCGTCGTTTCCTGTTCTGCGAGGCAGGAAGTACAACTTGACGTCTGCACCGTTTTCTTCAAGGTCGATGGCTATGCCTTCGAGCGCTCCTTTTGTCTGCTGGAGTGTTTCGAGAATATGAAGGATAGATTTTCGACGAGCCGGCTCAATCAGGTACATGACTTCGGAAACGGCGGCGAGCTCCCCCTCCTTAGTCGTGGCGTCGCAAGCGATAACCCGGTTTTCGAATCTTTCATTGGAGATGTTTGTCCGGATGTAGGCTTTGATTTGGCGAACATTTCGAGGGGATACATCGAAGCCAATGACCTCGATCGGAGTGCACATCAAAGACAATCTTTTACGGACAGCTTCGGACGCATTGATGATCAGATCACCTGCAGCAGAATTTCCGAGAGCCGAACATATCGTTTGAACGGTCTGGCACCGCCGGCCATGAGCATATCGATACCCAGCCATGGTAAAGGTGATACCGATAGCTTTACGCAGATCGTTTTCCATTTTGAGGGATGCCAAGGGGATACGATGGTTTTCCCACAAATGATTCACGAGAGCCCAATGAGCATCAGGGATGAAAGGACGGATGGTCGTGAGGGCGCATTTTCCAATTGGAGGCGGATTGTTCAATCCCGACATTGTGGCTTCCTGTTGTGGCCTCGAATCCTTATTGCCGGTTGTAGCATGTCTCAGACCGATATGGAGAGGCAGTCTTTACCAGCCTTAACGTTGTGTTTATCAGGATGCATGACGTCCTGTTGCTACTGCTTCATTCTTTTTCCTCTAGAGAGGAATAAATGGAGAAAACATCATGCGCCTTTCTATTCTTTCGGATTGCTAGTCCAATATCCAGTTGACGTCTCGCCCATATGAGTTGATCGGAGAGGCCGATGTTAAGGTGAGGTCGCCCCAAATCGTGTCGAATCCCTTTGGTTATCTCGGGAAGAAGACCGGGTATGAGCCTTGCAAAACCTTAAAAATCTTTTGAAGCAAAAAAGTCTTTTTTGCTGAGGTGTGGATTCTTGCAAGGACTCAGGTCACATTCGCATATGAACGGGCAATGGGGTCTTCTCATGCCCTAGCCGATACGGCATGGTGCCGATTGGCGAGAGCAAGCGATTCAGGTTAATCTGGGTCGTCAGAAGGAGAGAGCAATGAGTTCCAAGCTTGGCGGCCTTACCCCCGCGCGTGGTAATCGTGAAGGCTATAGCTCGACCGAGAACATCCTGTTCCAGGTCAAGGGCTACCACATTGAGGGCAAGCAGCCCTCGGAGAAGGATTATATTGAGGCGTACCTTCTGCACGATACGCAGAAGCTGACCGCCAACTTTGACGAGGATGGGGCTCCGACCACCCTGGTCAAGATTCGCTATGGCGAATCCAACGAGAAGAACCAGAAGCGTCCTTCGATCATTGAGTATTCTCGTGGTCGCGGTAACGCCAAGGCAATGGGTGAGGGCAGCCTGGGTATTGCCAGCACGGCTCGTGTGGATCGCAACACCGGCGACATCGTTTGCAATTGGCTTGAGCGTTTCTATCCTTCTGTGGATCCAGACCTGCATTACCCGCTTCCGAACGTGGTTGCTTCTGTTCGTCCTGAAAAGGGTTATGATACCCAGGATGGTGGCAAGCGCTATGTTCAGAACCGTTTTGTGCTGAGTGTTGAGAATGCTCAGGTTTTCAGCGGTATGGCTGACTTCAAGGCGAAGGCTGCGGAATTGATTGATAGCTTGGCTGAAGAGCCAGGTGATCGTGGCGTGGTTGTGCGCATCGTTGACTCGGAGACCCTTCTCGCCGGCGGCGAAAATGGTACTGCTTCGGTTGAGTTTTTCGCTCGCTGGGATTCAGAGGCTGGCGCTCGTCAGAGCGGCGCCGCTGCAGTGGAGTACTGGCTCTCAACCGCTGCGGAGCGGGATCTTGGTGGCTTCGTCGATATCATCGATGCGGCTGATAGCTCCCTGATCTACGAGCTCATCCCGCAGATCCGTATCGGTACCGGTACGATGTCCCTGCCTTCAACCAAGGCTCAGGATGTCAACGGGGATCTCACCGATGCTCAGAAGTACCGTATCGATGACTCGATGCGTTTCCGGACAACGAACGATTCTGGTGATCTGACCTATGGTTACACCCGGTCGCATGTTCATGTTGCCCGGATGACCTCTGAGGACAACGCTCCCTGGTTCTCTGGTGGTACGCATCAGACTGAGAACTACCCGGTTCTGCTGCCACAGTCGGAAGTCATCACTCCGAACCTGCCAAAGGAAGTGGTCGACAAGATCCAGGCCAATGCCCTGGCTCGTAAGGAAGCTGCGCGTGCTTCGCGTAAGTCCTCGGAGGCCAAGGGTGACGAGCCTGAAAACACTCCTTCGGTGAACATGTAGTTTCTGGCTTAACGCCATTGTATCATGGGGCCGGGCGGATGGATTCGCCCGGCCCCATTTCTTTTGCAGAGAGGCCGTACCGTGCAAACATTGCCTTGGCTCGACACCGGCGAGCCCGGTATCGAGATCAAGATCGCGGAGTTTGCGAGCCGAGGTGATTCGGTTCAAGCTGTTCTTGTGCAATCAAATTCCGAATTAGAAGCATCTCTGGTTACCTTGCTTCAAGAGCTTGGATTTCAGCGATTCGGCAAGGACGGACGTCGAATGGTTCGACGGGGGAACCGTTTTACCCAGAATGAGATGCGGAAAGCCTTTCCACGAGCTTATCACGTGGATCGAGCATTGGCTTCAGTGCGTGTTCGTTTTGAAGCCTCACCTTCTCCTAGACCAGTTACTCAGGCGGCATCCCCTGCTCCTGATACATCACCGGTAAAGGAAGTTGCGGAATCTTCTGCATCTCCCTCTCCCAAGCGGATGTTAAAGGCGTTTACACCAGTCCGATCTCCTTCCAAAGCTTCGCCAGTCAGCATAGCTCCAACGGAAGAGTTCAACGGTGAGCGAGTCAATCGTTTCCAGGTAAAGTATCGCCCTGGGAGTGCTTTGGGTGACCCAATAGCGATGATCCCGGTAAACCTGGCGGCTCCTACTGAATCGGCATTACAGAGAGTGCGTGATGTCTATGGAGATATCGATGCCTTCGTGGCGGAGCGGCTTGGTTGGACTGTTGAGGAGATGGAACACCATCTTTCTCCTGAGCAGATTGACGCTGTTGCATTAGAAATTGCCGCGGCTGATCGTGGACAAGCCTTTATCCTTGCAGACCAGACCGGCTTAGGAAAAGGACGTGTGGTGGCCGCAGTTGCTCGAGCTGCGGTTATTGCTGGCAAAGTGCCTGTGGTCATTACGGAGAAAGAGAATCTTTTCTCCGATTTATTCCGCGATATCAAGGATATCGGTTCCCTGGAGCTCTTTGGTCGTCCGTTTATTTTAAATGATTCTGCGCAAATTATCGATGTTGGGTCTGTTGAGCGTGAGGTCATTCATCCCGCCTGGAAAAAGCAGGAAGTACAGGAAGCGCTCAAGACCGGTGTTCTTCCTGAAGGAACTCAACTGGTTCTGGCTACCTATAGTCAGTTTAATAAGAGGGGCTCTCTCAAAGCTGAATTTCTCAAGAAAATTGCTAAGAATCAGCACCTGATATGTGATGAGAGCCATAATGCCGTTGGGGATTCGGCGACGTCTGAAAACCTTTCTGAGGCGATGGATGTTGCTGAGTCGGTGATGTACTCCTCGGCAACATTTGCCAGAAATGCCAGGAATCTGGCGGCCTACAGGCGCCTGTTCCCTATTTCGATGCGTTCATCGGATCTAATGGGGGTGTTGTCAGCCGGCGGACAAGCCATTTCTGAAGCGCTTTCACAGATGCTTGCTGAAGATGGTGTGTATCTGCGGCGCGAACAGGATTTGTCCGGTATCGAAATTCGCGTGGTAGATGATGCGGAGCGCCTCGGACGTAACCAGGCCTATGCGGATGCATTGTCACCAATCCTGGCTGAGATCGCCAGAATATCGCGTAGCGTGTCAGAAATTGCCGATGAGCGGAACGGTGACGGTCCTGGAAAGGATGAATACGGTGGTGGGCGTAAGGCTGGCAAGGAATTCTGGTATACGGGGAATTTTGGAGCTCGCCTGGGCGTAGTGGTTCGTCAGTTTATTACAGCGCTTCTCGTTGATCTTGCGATTGATCGTAGCATCCAGACGCTCGAGGCAGGTGAAAAGCCCGTTGTGGTGATTGAAAGCACAATGGAAAGCCTGATGAGGGAGTTGGCTACCGACGATGGAATTGATGAAGGGTTTGGTCTGGATGGTGAAGCTGTCGTAGATGATGTCTCGGTTGGTGAAGATGAAGCCCCTTCGGTTCCCAGGGCTCCGGATTTTCGCGATGCTTTGCGGCTGATGCTTGATCGTACGATGATGCTCATGGTGAAATCACCAGGCATGGACGAGGCGGATAAAATTCCGGTTGATGACCCTGATCTCATTGCTTTGGCCGATGCGGTGAGAGCGCAGATTGACGCTTTCCCCGATCTTCCTCTCTCTCCCATCGATGATATCAGAGACCGGATTGAAGCAGCCGGCGCTGAGTTCCAGGAAGCTGGAACTATTGATCGTCCGTGGCGAGCTGATGAAATATCTGCTCGCGGAATGCGAGTCGTGAACGGAACTTATGAAAAGTTCCCGCCGCAGGATCGTGTTGCTACCGTGGCCGCATTTAATGCTGGTATCTCAGATGCGATCCTTCTTACACGTGCCGCATCCACTGGTCTTTCACTGCACTCTTCCGAACGGGTAGATGATCGTCGTAAGCGCAAGATGATTGAGTTGCAGATACCGCGTAATGTGGTGGAGCGTGTGCAATTCTGGGGACGCGTGAATCGCCGCGGGCAGGTCAACATCCCGTCTTTTGAAACGCTTTCGACCGGACTGCCTTTACAGACGCGAGAGTTGGCTATTCAGAACCGCAAGGTGGCAGATCTCAGCGCTAACGTAACAGCGAGTGCGGAGAGTGCCTCGGCTATGGATGTGCCGGACATGATCGACGCCGTGGGTAATGCGGTTTGTAAACGTATATTGGAAGAACGTCCTTCCCTTGCCGACCGAATGCATATCCCCTTGAAGCTTCAAGATATGGAGAAGGCAGAGGGTGAGCTGTATCACGTGAACAAGTTCCTTCAGCGTCTGGTACTCTTGCCTGCCAAGGAACAGGATATTCTCTATAAGGAAGCTTTAGCGGCTTACGCAGATGCTGTTCGAGAGATGGCGGCACGTGGACGTCATCCCCGAGGTGCTAGAGAGCTTCCGGGAGAATGGCGGGTCGTTGAAAGGGAACTTTTTGAGTCTGGCGATCGGCAGGATGGACCTATTTTCGGACGAAATGTTACTGCCACCTTGATTGAGTCGATGCAGAGCCTGTCTCCATGGACCTCTGATCGAGTACAGTCGGCTGCGGATGGTGCTTTGATCAAGATTGCCAGGCTTCCGGGCGCACAGACAAATGATCCCTTTGCAGGGTATATCAAGACAATTAATGACGTGCGGCCGAGAGTGCTGCAGGCAGCTCTCTCAAAATACTATCTCTCAGTGCGGCAGGCGATGTCGGATAACCGACCAAACTCCGTTAAAGATGCTTCGTCCCGATTGGATCATTTGATTTCCTTGTTGAGAACCATGCGGCCAGGACACCTCCTGGATCTCAAGGGTGAGGAGGGTCGTGAAGAAGGCGTCGTCGTGGACATTCGTCCGCCGGCTGATGGCAAGGAAGTGCATCACCCCGGGCGCTGGGCGATTCGATATATTGTCCCAGGGGATGAGGCACCAAGGGAAATTTCCGCGGCGACGATAATTCGTGATGTTTCCTCGAGGATCACGCCGACGAGCAAGGGTATCCCCCAAGCCATGCTAAATCGATTTGATCGAGCTCCCAGAGGTGAGGTTCTGGTTCGACGTAGAATTCTGGACGGTAATCTGGTTCGCGCAGTGATTGCTGCCCGCAATGCTGGCTGGGGTTCGGCCGCGACCTGGACTGATGAACATGGAACTCCGCATCGCGCTATTCTTGTCCCTAAGCATAAACAGGATACATTGCATTTTCTTCCTGGCCGTTGCACAGACCCAAATCTTGCGATGCTGCTCTTGGAGGAAGGGGCTACATTGTTCACCAATCCTGATGCTCCGGATACCGGAGCCAGCATATCGCTCGAGGGAGATCGAATCGTGGTGGATGTCCCAGGGAATAAACGGATTACGAAACTTTTCGAAACAGAATCGATTCTCGCAGTGGTGGGCGCTTATAAAGGTGACCACCGTATGAAAAGATCAGTGATTCCTGCTGATAGAGTGGAGAAACTTTGTCGAGCTTTTTCAGAGTCCGGGCATGCTTTCCACTATTCTGGAGATATGCGTAATCGTCTTCCTGAACTAATGGATCGCTTGGACGCAGCGCATGGAGATTCTACCCCTGCGCCATGACCGTTTACGATGTTTTCTTGCATTCCTTCCGTAGGAGCACGAGAATATCGTTTGCGCCCAACTGATTCATGATGGAAGGCATCCATACGTGTTCGATCATCTTTTTATAGCCGAGAAGCCCTCGCTCGCCGAGGAAGTCGCAAAGGCGCGTGCCAAACAGGTTGGGGTTACAGCCAGGAAGTCTTCTGGATATTGGGAGGTGGGCGGTGACGCTGTTACCTGGTTGTTCGGTCACATGTTCCAACAGGTTGGTCCAGAGGTCTATGACAAAAAATATGAAAGTTGGTCTATAGATCTCTTGCCGATTATTCCCGGTCGTTGGCGCCTGTTCATTCCAAATGATAAGAAAACGCGCGTTGCCGAGATAAATAGCCTTATCAAGAAGGCTAAGAATTTGGTGAATGTTGGTGACGCCGGCCGTGAAGGGCAGCTTCTGGTCGATGAGTTGCTGGCAGAGGCCGGTATCGATCCATTTGGAGGAAATGTGTACCGGTTGTGGTTGCAGGACATGACCGAACAAAAAATGGTGGAATCGCTTAAAGCGATGTTCCCCAATGCGCGTAAGAGTGATCTGTATCAGGCAGCTTTAGGTCGTCAGCGTGCGGATTGGCTTTTGGGCATGAATATGACCCGGCTGTATACCGGGCTTGCCCGTCGAGCTGGACGGCAAAAGGGTGTCATATCGGTTGGCCGGGTACAGACGCCGACATTGCGCCTTGTCGTGGACAGGGATCGTGAAATTGCCAGGTTCAAGCCTGTCGATCATTACCTCCCTGCCGGTTATTTCCGTCACGCCAATGGAACGTTCAAGGCGAGCTGGATTATCCCACCTGACCATGAGGGATTGGATTCTGAAGGGCGTCTGATCAGTAAGGATGTTGCTGCTGGTATCGCAAATAAAATTGCCGGCAAAACAGGACAGGTCGACAATTTTGAAGTGGCGAAAAAATCGAAGGCTCCGCCGCTTCCTTTTGACCTTTCTGGGTTACAGAAGGAACTGTCGGCTAAATTTGGATTTACCGCGCAGAAGACGCTAGATATCGCACAGAGTCTTTATGAGACACATAAAGTTACCAGCTATCCTAGAACAGAAAGCCCCTATTTGCCGATGGGGGTGTTCAACGATGAAGCAGCTGGGATCGTTTCCAATCTTGCCGGCGTCCCTGCTCTTGCTAATATCGCTGGTGCCGCCAACCTGAAAATTAAATCGCCGGCGTGGAATGATTCAAAGGTTACTGATCACTACGCCATCATTCCAACTGGTGAAGCGACGCCCTCCAAGATAGCCGCATTGCCAGATGAAGACCGCAAGGTCTTTGATATCATTGCCAAACGCTTCCTTGCCCAATTTTATCCAGATCATCGTTGGGATTCTCTTTCGGCTATCGTTTCGGTGGAAGGAGAGAGGTTTAAGGCGACCGGACGTAATGTCACGGATAAAGGTTGGAAGGCAGTTTATGAGACTAATGGCGAATCTCTTGAGAAAGAGGACGACGAGAAGGAAGACGAACAGTCTCTTCCTTCCATGCGGAAAGGCGATGCTGTAACCGCTGAAAGAACAGGGATTGATTCAAAACGAACAACGCCACCTTCCAGATTTACTGATGGTACGTTGATCGAGGCTATGAAATCGATTCATAAGTTTGTTTCTGACCCTGAAATCAAGAAAAAATTGAAAGAGACTTCCGGGTTAGGGACGGGCGCTACACGTGCATCCATCATTGAGCTTCTGGTGAAACGGGAGTTCTTGAGACGCGACAAGAAATATATCGTTTCTACCTCGTTAGGCCAGGAAGTGATTGATATTGTCGATCAGCAACTGTCGGATCCTGGCCTTACTGCCGAATGGGAAGAACGTCTGGGGGAGGTTGAACAGGGCTCCAAAGCGCTAAATTCCTTTATCGGTGAACTGGCTTCCGAAGTTACGCGACTGATCGGTGAACTAGGTGATTCCCAGATCAAGATATCTACAGGGGTTCGTCTTCTTCCCGGACATGGAGATATCTGCCCCTCCTGTGGCAAGGGGCGTTTGATTACCCGCCAAGGCAACACGGGTAAGCTCAAGGGCAAAAGCTGGCTGTCCTGCGATGCCTATAATAAGGATGACCCCAATTCTTGCCGTTATGCTCGTTGGCCAGATGACGGTAAAAAGGTGGAAAAGCTTGAGGGTGATGGAAAACTTTGCCCCTCCTGCAGAAAAGGACATCTGGTTACTCGTCTCATTTCCACAGGTGAGCATAAGGGTAAACGTTTCTTGTCCTGCGATGCCTATAATAAGGATGACCCTAACTCCTGTCGTCATTCTGAATGGCCGCGGATTAAAGTCGATCCCTTGCCAAATGACGGCAAACCTTGCCCTTCTTGCGGGAAAGGTCATCTTATTACGCGGGTGGTGCAAAAGGAGGGTCCGAACAAAGGAAAACGATTCCTTTTGTGCAGTGAATTCAAGCGGGATGAGCCGGGTGCTTGCCAGTATATGGATTTCCCGAGGCCTAAAATCGATCCTCTCCCTGGAGATGGGGATACTTGCCCAAAATGCGGGAAGGGCAAGATGACTACCCGGGTTATTCAAAAGGAAGGCCCTAACAAAGGGAAACGTTTCCTCTCCTGTGATAATTATCGGGCTGGGGATGCATCAAATTGTGGACATGCTATCTGGCCTGATCAGGATAGAACCGTGCGTGGGGACGGAGCCCCCAAAGGTCGTGGCAGCAAGTTCTCCAATTTGCGGACGAGCCCTAAACGTTAACCTCGTGATGATAACGATGACGTAATTCGGTGGAGTCACCAAGGATTGTATCATTGAGTCGTTGACCAATTCCTTTCACTCATCTTAGATCAGGTTTTACAGAACCCCGAGTCGAGGTCGATCATGCCTTTTAACCGTTTCGCCGCCATGGCACTAACTTTCTGCCTTCTGGTGTCTTCTGCGTCGGCGCAAACGAATGGGAGTATCGTGGCCACCCCCGAAAGTGTTCCAGAAAGCGGCCCCACCACTCCGTTCGCAGAGCGAGGTGGTGCACTCCCATCAGTGATGCGTTGGTTGATTACTCAGGATCTGTCCTTGACCTATCTTGGTGATGAGGGGGGGGTGAAAGGGTATCTCGGTGAGGCCTCGAATGGGCGCCATCAAGCGTTTTACGCGACTCCTGATGGTGAACACGTCCTGGTTGGTGTTCTCTACAGAAGTGGTGGGCAGAATGTGACCTATACTCAGATCAGCCGCATGTTGGATCGGTTTCACGATGCAGCGGCATTGGTTCCTGGAATTGACGTCTCGGAGCTCGAGGATTTCTCGGATGATGACCTCGTGATCGATGGACCTGATGAAGGAATCATGGACTGGTTTGCTGCTGCTGGCCTCAAAATTACCCAGATCGGTGAAAATGAAGGCGGTATCCCTGGATATGCGGTTGAAGCCCTTCCAGACGAAGGGGCTGATGCCTCGAAAGGGGTTATGCAATTCTTCTATGTTCTGCCTGATGAACGGTACGCTATTGCTGGCACTTTGATGCGCCGCGGCTACGTTAATGTAACTGGCCTTCAGGTGGCTGCGACCCAGCAGAAATTTATCGTTGAGAGCGAGGCGGATAAATATAATGGGTCAAATATTGCTCCAGGCGGGAATCCTCCCTCTCCACCTCCCGCCATCCTGGCTGTGCCGCAGGATAATGACGTAACACAGCAACAAATCGTCGATGCCCTTACACCAAGTCAACCGGCTGCCCCTGCACCGATTTTTGAAGACGCAGCGGCAAGATTGCCGGCAACCGCTTCGGATCGTTTTTATGATCCGAACCTGGATGCGCAGGAGCTTTTAGCAGCAGCGAATGACACCTTCTTTTTTACCGTTGGGAAGCCTGATCTTCCTGCCGTTTATATGGTCGCTGATCCGCAATGTCCGTTTTGCCATCAGACCTGGGCTTCTCTCAAGCCATTGGTTTTTGCCGGTAAGATACAGTTGCGGGTCATTATGATTGCAGGATTGAAGGGGAGTGACCCTCTGGCGCGTTCTATCCTTTCACAGCCAGACCCATCGGCCGTGTGGATCGCAGGCCAGGGAAGCATGGATAACGTCCGTATTGATGCCCCCCCGTCTCCTGGGTCACAAGCGTGGGAGATGGCAGGATTGTATCTTCAGAAGAACTCCTTGTTCACTTCTGCCTACGATGTGACGAAAACGCCGTTTCTTGCTTATGTCGATAAAGACGGCAGGGCGATTACCTCTATTGGTGTTCCGGATAGCTTCGATGACTATCTTGCCGCTATTTACTAGCAGGGGTCTGCGGTGATGTCGGGAAAATCGTCAGGCCAGGCTCTGGACGAAATCAGTGGTCATTTCGGAGCCATCGATCGGCTTCGAATGATTGCGAATCGCTTGTCGGAGATGTCCAATAGAATGGAGCGCGTGGCAAAAGGTATTGCTGTGAGCTCGTTTGATGACGATGTCACGTCCGAGGCTATGCTTAAAGTGGCGATGAAGGCGGCTCAATCTCCTTCTGTTTCAAAGCATGCGGAGACATTGGCGCTTGAAGCTGTAAGCAAGGCTGTTGAAGAAATTATTGGCCGGCCTCTAGCGCTTTCTGCCGGTACTGTTCGCGCATCGAGCGTGGTGAATGTTGATGTTCACCGTTCAATTTCCACGCCTTCTCGAGCAGAGCCTTCGACATCTGCTGAGATGAAGGCTGCTCGAGAAGAGGAAATCGAGGAGTCCTTTTTCTCACAAGAGGAAATGCAGGTGATGAGATCTCGGATGGGAACGCATCATTTGCATGGTGTTATGCTAAAACCTGGTGAATTGAAGTCGGTGGAAAAGGTTCTCTGTGATGCACGTGATCATGTGCTGAATGGCGACACTTCCATGATTGATCGGTATGATAACATGTTTGGTGCGCAGGCGTTCAGGAAGCATCTTTTCAATAATGCCGTTGCGGCATTCAGGGAACGTACTGGAATTCCTGAGCCAATGCCGCTTGTCGAGGAATTGCAACCTCCTGCCAGTTCTTCTCCCCAGGTAGTGGTCAAGCCGGCTTCCTCTGTGGAGCCGTCACCTGCCTTAGTAGAAGAGACGGCATCAGAGGATTATGTATTCGAAATTCCTCCTCCAGAGCCTCCAAAATCGCAGCAATTGCAATTAGGGATCATGCCTGATGATGCTCCGGAATTTCTAAAGACAGAGACCCCGGCAAAGCCTGATCGGCTTGATTCATGGGAAAAACCATTTGAACACGGAGCTTATTCAGAGCGTTCTATGGTTAGAGATGATCGAAAAGCTGCTTCTGAACCTACACCAGCCCCAAAGAGTGGGAATGTTCGTTCCGGGTTTGGCCTTATGGGAATCAACACCAGGCGTGACAAAGGCTTCGACCCGACGAAACCGAATTGATGCTTCCTGATCTTTGACGGTTTTCAGAGGGCTGGGTGGGAAGCCCGCGGTGGACGCCATTTTTGCATATTCTCGGACAGATCAATTTTATTTTGATCGTGCCATTGCTGATGTTGGTCACCGACCCAGGCTTGTTTGCTGACGCGACTCAAAAATCCTGGTCGCCCATTGTTTTTCTTGCGGAGAATCGACCTAGGTATTCCTGGTCGCGTCAATCACCAGTCGGATGCGCTTTCGTTGTCCGCTTTACAACGTGGGCAGATTCGGTTGTGAGCTCCTTCCGACCAGAATGGTTTGGAGCAGGTCAGGCAAGGTCGCATCATGGATTTATGCCTGGTGTCGGTTTGTGCAGATCGTGCGTTTCCCGTGGGTCGAGCGGTTAAGCGCTTTATTTCGGCAATGTTGTCCGGAATGTAGAGAGAAGCCCGCATTTCGTCGCGAGAGCTGTATTCCTTGGATATTCGTGTGGCAACGGCATCGATGCTGCGACCAAGAAAATTGGCTACATCGATGATTTTAATACGGTCATCACTAGTCTTAAAAATGCCAAGAGCCTTCTGGAGGTCGGCGTCTTCCTCGTCCGTCCACTTCTTGCGATGCCTTCCTTTTTCTTCCACACGACGTGGAAGGTTCAGGCGGCTAGCTTCCGTTTGAACTGATCCCTCTGGGCGATCGAGCAACAGTGCGATCAATAAAATACTGCCGAGTGTCGCCCAATACTCGATCAAAAGGCGCTTGTCTGCCTCCGACCAAGTCCGTCGTGCGAGATCTGCGGTGACCATGCCTGAAACTCTCTTCATTTGACTTTTATATGAATGTCGCGGACAACTTGAGGGGCGTCAAGGAAAAAGGCCACTATCCTTTTGCGGAATCGGGTTACCATCATTGTCGCGATTCGGCTATCGAGAACCACATGTCGACGACCAAGAACGATACAAAGACCCGCGGACAGGCGCAGCAGCGTCCCCCCGCCGCGACCAGACCAGGATCGGGCAACCCGACGTCTCCAGGCAATAAACAGCCTGGGGGTGAAGGTGTGCGCTTCCGTCATCCCAGAAAAGTAAGCCCGCATCATGATGAGACGGTCGCTACGGCGATGGCTCGTAATGCAATGTCCAGGGAAAGGTATGAATTTCACCTTAGAGCCCTGTATGTTGTGTTGGGGCTGCTTTTCCTCTCAATGGCAGCTAATATCTATCTGGGTATCCGCCAGCCGGAATATGTCTACTACGCGCTTAGTTCCGACGGAAATCTCACGCCGGTCATTCCGCTGGATAATCCAATCCAGTCAAAGGAGCAGGTGCTAAGCTGGACTTCCGAAGCGGTGGCTACAGCTTTCAGCCTGTCTTTTGCTAATTACCAGCAGCAACTTAATGATACGAGATATCTCTTTACCGAATCGGGTTGGACGGGTTTTCGTGAAGCATTGACGAGAAGCCGGATGCTGGAGACAATCATACAGCAGAAACTGGTTTCTACTGCTGTTCCTGAGGCAGCCCCAGTGATCGTGTCCAGCGGTACCGTTGCCGACGGCCGCTATGCCTGGAGATTGGAAATTCCATTGCTCGTGTCCCTGGATAGTGCGTCGGCGGTAAGCCAACAGAGATTCCTGCTCGAGGTCGTCGTCCAGCGTGTGTCGGAGACTGAGAACCCACGTGGCCTCGCCATCGGCCAGATCATTGCAAGGTGACCGAATGAAGCTCAATCCTTTTTCAGTGGCATTCATGCTCATGATACTGTCTGCTCCGGCGTTGGGGCAGAGCAGCGTTGATGGATTGCTACTTCCCAACCCTCCTTCCGTTCCCGCACAGGCTGCCTCCCCGGCTCCAGTTGCAGCTCCTGCAGCTCCGATTCAGCTCGGCCCTACCCAATCACAAAGGGATCAGCAGTTTCAGCAGGCTTTGGAAGCAGCTGTTCCATATACTCCGGAACAGATTGAGCAATATCGACGGCAAATGGATGCTGCTTCGCAGGCTACCGTTACTCCCCTTAATCCAGGAACACCGGTTTCACGCTCGATCAGGGTCAATCTAACCCCCGGTGAGCAGACTCCGGTACTTCGGGTGCAGCCAGGTGTCGTGTCGACGCTGACGTTTTCGGATCTTACCGGGCAGCCGTGGCCGGTTCTCAGTGTGGTTACGGGAAACCCATCCGCTTATGTCGCACAGTCGGCCGGTGAGCCCGGGAAGAGCAATATTATCGTTCTTTCGGCAATCATGGCGCACATTCCGTCCAATCTGGTGGTTACACTTGTGGATTACCCAGTGCCGGTCACGATTTCTCTCGCACAAGGAGCTAGTGAGGTCGATTATCGTGTCGACGTTCAGGTTTCGGCTCGAGGGCCTAATGCGCAGATGGATATGGTGGGTGCAGCTTCCCTCGCACCTACAAACGATTCAAATATGCTGGCCTTCCTGGATGGTGTTCCTCCATCATCGGCACGACGCCTGCAGACCAGTTCAGGTGACGTAGAAGCCTGGGCTTACGGAGACATGGTCTACGTTCGTACTGCTGGAGACGTGCTGTCACCGGCTTATATCAGTCGTGCTGCCAATGTCTCTGGCGTCAACGTGTTTGTTCTGAACGAGGCCCCGGTGGTCATCGTCACCCGCAATGGCCAAATGGCCAGTGTTCGTATTAACCGCTGAGGGCTTCCCAATGAGTGCAATGAAGCGCTTATCCAATAGTTTCAAGGGCGCCTCGTCCAGGCGTTTGCTGATCATTGCCGGGGCGGTTATCGTCGGTGGCATTGCTTATGTGATGTTTACTTCGACCGAACCACCAACACCGGTATCCAATCTTCCAGGTGTTCAAGTTCGTTCGCCTACCGTCCAGGGGCAGCAGCCTGTCTCTCAACAGATGGATGCTGAATTGGCTCGGGCGGACGAACAACGGGTTGAGAACGTCCAGACGTCAGGGCGTGGAAGCGCCATTCCTACTGTTCGGGCAACAGAGCAGGTTGGAATTGATTTGAACGAATCGCCGGCCGCTAGCACCCCTCCGACCATCGTGAGGCCGGAACCGCCTGTGTTGCAGCGTCCCACGGTGACGCCGCCAGCTATTCCTGCTGCTCCCGTCCCTGTCGCTGTGCAAACGCAGTCTCAGACGGCTTCTATCGCTCAGGGATTGGCGGCAATCACTCCGCCTCTTTATCCTGCAGCAGCCGTGGATTTCATCTCTGATCTTCAGACCGTCCGGGGTCCGAGTAACGTTCCTGTTGCAACAGAAGCTCCAAGTGCGGTGGCAGCTCCTGCCAGTCAGATCCAATTGCCTCTGGCGGGAACTATTCTGTATGCAGAGATGATTTCGGAGGCAAATTCAGACTCGCCCGGGCCTGTCCTGGCGCAGATTGTGCAAGGGCCTCTTGCTGGAGCTCGCCTGATCGGTTCTTTCTCTACGCAGAGAGACACTCTGGTTATCAGCTTTAACACCCTATCTCTCGGTACTACGAGAGACGGAGTTGAGGTTAATGAAACGATTCCGATTCAGGCATTTGCCGTCGATTCGAGGACGATCGGTAGTGGTGTCGCAACTGATGTTGATTATCATCTGCTTCAGAATATCGGTATCACCTTTGCTTCCTCGTTCGTGCAGGGCTTTGGTGAAGCGGTTGCTTCTTCTGGCCAGCAGGTTATTTCTAACGATTCTGGCACCACTATCATTAATCCGACGAGAACCACGGAACAGCAACTCATGGTTGCCGCGGGGACTGCTGCGGGTGCTGCCGGTGAATCCTTGAATAATCTTTTTGGTAATCGTCCGATCACAGTAAAAGTTCGCGCTGGAACGGGAATCGGCGTATTCTTCCTCTCCAATGGGGGTCAATGACATGTCCAACGGTACAAATAAAAACGACGACGCTTCTTTCGACATCGATCCGTCGGCTTTCGACTTTGATCCTGGTGCAACTGGAGGCGAAGATCCAAAGAACTTCGATTTTGGCTTTGATGATCCTCCTTCTCCAGGTGGAGGGGGCGATAATCAGCCGTCTTTTGCCACTCCTGTGGATGATGGCGGGTTTGACGACGAGGTCTTTGGTTCGCCGGCGTCCGCTGAAGATGCCACCACAGATTTTGGTGCCCCTACGGAAAGTGCCGGGTTCGCTCCAGAAGGGGATGATTTTGGATCCGGCTCAGGGGATGATCCGTTTCTTAGTCAGGAATATATCGCCGACAATGCGACCTCTGAGGGTTTCACCGAATCGGTAGAAACGGCGGAAGTGACATTTGAGGAAGGCGTTGACCCAGAAGAAGCCGAACCGGAATATTCTGGTGACGATCGGACATTCTTCCAAAAGCACATATTCACGCTTGGGCTGGGGGTAGCGATTCTCTGTGGGTTGGGGTTGGCTTACAGCGTTGTATCTCCGCTGTTGGTGCCAACTTCTTCCGTGCAGCAGAATATTCCTTCCATTACAGATAGCCCGACTTCAATTCCGACAGGGCCATCCGAACCTCTGGTTGCTGATGGAGATCGGCCGGCTTTCCTGGATCAGGGAACAGTACCGACTCTGCCTGGATTCCAGCCGCCCACAGACCCGGTTCCGCTGCCTCCTGCGCAGCCTTCTCAGGAACCGGTTTCTCTGCCTTCCGTGTCCGAGCCGGCACAGGATATTGGTTTGTTGCAGCCGGCGGAGCCTGCAATTGCTTCTCCCGAATCGATTCCTGTTCCTGAATCGAGCTCGGTTACCGATTCCAGAATTCAGGAGCTGGAATCAGAACTGGAGAGGATGGGCGATCGTATCGATTCCCTGGTGGCTCGCCTTGATGAACTTCAGGCGCCCCCGCAAGTTGCTGCTGTTCCCGAACCTCTCGTCTCACCGGTCGATAAGCCCGTGGTCATCGAGGGATGGATTCTTCGGGGTGTGCAGGGTGATGTTGCCTGGATTGAAAACGCGAGTAGCGGGGAATTTCTTGAGATCTCTGTCGGTTCCGACGTTCCTGAAGCTGGACGTGTAACCAATATTCAGATCTATGAGGGCGATTGGCTTGTCGTGACCCAGAGTGGCGTGATTCTGCAGGACTAGGGCGCAGGAGTGTTGACATGGAACTTCGGCCTTTAGTTCTTTCGTGCAAAGTCAAGAATTGGCGCATGGATGACGCGGCATCCGAGGAAGCGGATGCCGGTTTCCAGCAGGTCAAGAAAAAGGTGCGGGAGAGAGATCGTCACACCTGCAGGTTTTGCGGTTTCAGACAGCAAAAGGCCGATTACTATATGCAGGTGCATCATCTGGATGATGACCACCACAACAACTCAATGGACAATCTGATTACAGCATGCATGCATTGTCATGCGGTGCAGCATATCGGCTTGTGGGGTTCTGCGGGCGAGGCTGTTCTGATCTATCTCCCGGAATGGCCTCAGTATTATCTTAATCATGTCTGTCGCGCTATTCTGGTAGCTAAACGTTTTCACGCCAAACTGGAAGCAGATGTCAAAACGGCAGATCGCGGAGTGCGTGGTGCCGCTCCTGCAGCTCTTATTGATCGCGCGAACTCTGCGCGTTCGATGAGTGAGCGAGCTGAAGCAATTTTTGCCAGGCTCCGTTCTCGCGAAACGGAAGCAGAAAAAATTCTGGGAACAAGCAACCCTGCTGACGTCGCCAATGCGCTTCTGCATGCTCCGGATGAAGTCTATGACAGGCGTTCAGATAGCTTAGCACCCTTCCGTCTATTGTTGCTTGGGCATCATCACCCAGGTGGCAAGGCAGAAAGCCCGATTGATAAAATGCAGGAGATTACTGATAACTGGCTGATGGGGGGTGGTCCCTTCGTAGGCCTCGAACCGTCTAATTGGTCGCAGCTCCTGCATTCGATGTGAATCAATGAAACAAGAAGAACTGGATCGTAAGTTCGGAGTCGTCCTGTTCGACAACCCGGAAGATCCTCAGTCTGGTTGGGCTGGGATACCGGGAACGCGTGCTCGTCGTGTTCGCTCCCCCAGTGAGTTGGCAACGGATACGATATGGTGGACCAATGTTCCTTACGACATGTTCTTTCGCCGGACACAAATATGGCGCATCCCCAGTATGCGCCATGACAAGTATCTTGTGGTTTCCCCTAAAGACGTTATTTGCGAATGGGGACATGACCCTGCGCAGGTAGATGTCAGTTTTGTTGCGGATCTGTGTGCGGTTGCTTTTGACCGTATCATGCGTATGAGCTGGATGCTGCTGCGGGACGTTAATCCCAAGATGCGTATTACCGAGGCGTTCCTGGGGAAAACGCTTCGGGAGGATCTGCGCTCGTTGCTTCCGGAGTTGGACTACCCACAGGGAGAAGCGGCGTCTGTGATGCGTTCTGGCTATGCCTGGGAGGAATTTACGGCGACCGGTGCCCTAGGTCCTCGGGGCGGTCGTTGGGTGGTCCTGCGCAAGCCCAGGCTATCCTACGCTATGGAGATGCTGCAAACTCCAGTTCCTCGGGCACCATTCGAATATATCAGTCGAGCAGAATTTCGTTCTCTGACGGATAATAAGGTTCAGTTCATACGCGATATGAAGGAGCCGTGCATTGCGGAGGTTGCAGTCTCCAATATGCAGCAGGAGGTCTCTCCTCTCTATGGTTTTGGAAATGCCACTGATAAAGGGCGCAAGATTCCGCGCTCATGGGTGGCTTATCCTGAATTCATGGTGCTTTCACGTGTTGCCGATGTGGAAGTCCGGAATGCATGGCGTGGTCGAGAGTATTGGGCGATTGTGCCTTCCATGCCAGAAGTGGTGAAAGATTTCTTTGCAGATCGCTACACGGAATGGTCATGGACTGCCGGCGTTATTGCGGAAACCCTATGGCGATCGGTGGTTCTAGGTGAAGATCGTAGTAAGGTTGGTGGTCTGAGGGAAGGCGAGGATATTGCCCAGACTTCCTGGCCTGGATTGTGGATACGAGCCGCTGATAAAGCGAGCATGTTTTCTGTCTCCCTGCGGTTGGCCGAGCTGGGCTATGCAGTTGTGTCCTATGGGATCGGCTGGGTTCGATGCCAGGTGGCAGAAGAAGAGATCGCTCAGCTAATGAAGGATGGCCTTTCCTTGGGTTTGCTCCCTCGATTGGTAGACATTCCTGATGGGGTATTTCGTCAGGGAGGAATTCAGTGGGCGGGCGACCCAAAAGCACAGATGTTGGCCACCCTTATGATGCTGAAACAGCAAAAAATGCTCTGGAATCTAGATAAGGTTCCGACTTATCCGCCTGAGCAACGGCGTAGTGCTATTCAGCAAATTCAATCCCAGTACGGCCAAAGGCAAACCTGAATAAGGCCATTTGAGGGGTGTTCGTAACGGATATTGTCCAGACAATATCCGGCATTTGCGCTTCCTGCTTTATCGTCCCGCACCTGTCGAAATGCCCGGATGGTCCTGACCTGGCGGAGGAGTTTCCGCAGGCATTCCGTCGGCCGAGGTCGATCTGAAAGTAGTACCCCTGCTCCGTTTATCGTCAAGAACCTGGGCATGATCCATGACCAGGACATATAGTCCTTTACGAGGCAGGTTCATCGCCGCGGTGAGGTCTTGATCCATGACGTGTCCACAGGATCGCACCTATCGGTGCGATCCTTGAGCGTCAGCTTACTCTTGCCCTTATTGGTTCAGGCGTTTTCTTCCAGACTCTGTTCATCGTCAACAGCTGGCGGTGGTAGTTCGAGAGTGAAATCGTCTGAATCCTGGCTTTCACCATCTTCGATTCTGGTTACACCCTTTATCTGCGATAGAGCCCCCCGGACGCCCATGTCGATCATGTAGCGATTGGGTAGGCGAACGGTACGTACTCGACGGAATCCACCCAGAGAATTGATGATCCTGATGTGAACATCATGAGCTTTTTCGTCTTCACTGACACACATTTGCAAGGTTTTGCCAATGTCTTGAAGCAGTAGCCGGACACGTGATTCCAACAGCCCGGCCGCCTCGTCCAGCAACTCGTCAGGGTTGGCGTTGATCATTTTTGCCCGCTCACTCAATTCAAGCAAGGCGGCATTTTCTTTGCCATAACGCCTGTTTTTCATGTCGAGATCCAGGGCGCTGGTATCGATGACAATATCGACGGCCTCAGATCCCATGGCTAATGCGATGTATTCCTCATCGTAAAAAACTTGCTGGCCATAGATGCTGAAGCCTTCATCTCGAGCAACGAATTTGGCTACGATAACAACAGGGAGTGAATCGCGTTTTGCTCCCTGAAGCTTGCTGAAGAGATCTTCGATGCTCTGGTTTTTGGGGTAGTAGATGTTGACCCGATAGCTTTCGTAGCGTTCAGCTAGCTTGAGGCTGATGCGCTCGCCCCGACCCTGATATCCTGGCTCCTTATTAACCAGTTCGACCATGCCTCGAATTTTGCGGTTGTCGAGGTCGCCCATTTTCTTGCTGGACATGTATTCGGTGATGGCAGCACGTGTACGTACACCACCTTTGAGTTTCATCCGATATTCCCGGGCATCCAGTGGATGACCTCGGAAGAAAAATCCTACGGCCTCAAATTCTCGGACCAGAAGGTCGTTCCATTCTTCGACTTCCAATTCCTTTTTGGGAATGACGATATCTGCGCCCATGTCGTCAAACATGTTGGCGGTGTCATTGTTGCGGCTGGTTTTATTGCTTTTGGCAAGGAAGGTCAGAATACTGACGGCACGTTTCCGGATGCCTCCAGGGGTAATACTCTGCATTGCGCCAGCTTCGGCGAGCTTCATTATCTGAGATGATGAGAAGAGTTGTCCGACGCGTTGATCAAAATCGATGAGGTCTTTGAATGGACCTCCGGCCTCTCTTATGGCGATGAATTCAGGATTTTCCGTGATCTGCTTGATGGCAGTGAGACCAAAACGAACGTTCCATTTGCCGTCATCACTTTTTTCAGGCCTGAACCGCATATGGGAAGCATTGATATCAGGCGGCAGTAGTTCGACGTTGAACTGATCCATATCGTGTTTGATCACCGACATTTTGTTGGCATCACTAATTTCGTAGGTTAGCAATGCAGCAAAAAATTCGGCAGGATAATGCTTTTTCAACCAGGCTGTCTGAAAGGCAACCGCGGCATAGGCCGCGGCGTGGCTTTTATTGAAGCCATAGCCAGCGAACTTGGCAATCAGGTCGAAGAGATCGGAGGCTTTCCTTGCCGGTGTGCCATTGTTCTCGGCACCTGTGATAAACATTTCCTTCTGTTTATCCATCTCCTCCTTGATCTTCTTACCCATAGCGCGACGCAGAAGATCGGCACCGCCGAGGGAATAGCCGGCCACGACCTGAGCGACCTGCATGACCTGCTCCTGATAGACCATAATGCCATAGGTTTCCCCAAGGAATTTTTTAGTCTGCTCCACAGGTTCAGGATACCACTCGTCGCGTTCTTCTTTGGCGTTCTTACGCTCGGCGTAGGTTGGGATGCTTTCCATCGGGCCGGGTCTGTAGAGTGAAACCACGGCGATAAGGTCTTCGATTTGTGTCGGTTTGATTTGCCGCAGGACGCGTTTCATCCCTTCAGATTCCAGCTGGAATACCCCACTGGACAAGCCGGCCGACAGCATGGCATAAACTTCGTCGTCCTCATAAGGGACGTTGTTAATATCGATTTTTTTACCTGTGGTGCGCTCGATATTCTCAACCGCTTCCCTGATGACCGACAGCGTTTTAAGACCGAGGAAGTCAAATTTGACCAATCCGGCGGTCTCCGCATCCTTCATATTGAATTGAACGACTGCGCCGCCTTTATCAGGATCAAAACCAACGGGAACCAGCTTGGTCAGAGTATCCCCTGCGATCACTACGCCTGCAGCGTGTGCGCCGGCGTTGCGATATAATCCTTCAATTTCTTTGGCATATTTATAGACGCTCTTGGCGACTTCACTGCCTTCAATCGCATTCCGAAACGCCTCTGCCTGTGTATAAGCTTCCTGGAGTGACGCGGGGTCTGGCGACCCTTCTTTCTTGGGAACGAGGGCAGTGAGACTGTTCGATTCTCGAGGCGACATCAGCCCGTAAGGGGTTGAAATCACTCTTGCGGCATCCTTGATGGCGTTCTTGGATTTGATTTCCTGGAACGTGACAATCTGAGCGACTTTTTCATCGCCGTATTTGGCACGAACGTAATCGATCACTTCTTCGCGTCTGTCCTTACAAAAGTCGATGTCAAAGTCAGGCATCGAAACGCGCTCTGGGTTGAGGAAGCGTTCAAACAGAAGTCCGAATCGCAATGGATCCAAATCGGTGATCGTTAGGGCCCAGGCCACAAGAGATCCGGCGCCGGAACCACGACCAGGGCCGACGGGAATGTTGTTACTCTTTGCATATTTGATGAAGTCGGAAACGATAAGAAAATATCCAGGGAACCCCATCTCTTCGATAATACCGAGCTCGTATTCAAGGCGTTCGAGATATTCCTGGTGACGATTTTCCGGAATGGAGTGGCGGGTGAATCGTTCAAGAAGACCACGCTTTGCCTGTGATCGCATTTCTTCGGCTTCGCTTCGTCCACCATCAGTCTGAAATGGCGGCAGAATTGGTTTGCGGCCGTTAACCTTGAAAGCAATTCTACGAGCGAATGAACAGGCGTTTTCGAATGCTTCGGGGAGATCATCAAAAAGAGACCGCATCTCGTCGGTGTCGCGTAAATGATAACGGCGAGGTGAAGCGGAAGAAATGCCGTCCTCTGTAGTCGTATCGAGAACTTCCTTAATCTCTACGGCTTTCAGGATTTCATAGGCATCGTGACGGCTTGGATCGGCATACCAGACGTCGGTGGTCGCGATAATAGGCAGGTTCAGATCACGCGCCATCTCGAGGGCACGCTTTTCATTCAGGGAGTCGTATCCCTCAGGGTAACCGTTTCGGCAGATTTCCATATAGAAACGCCCCGGAAACCTGGTGGCTACGAATTTGAGGTATTTAAGGATTTCACTCTCAGCGAGTTTGGATTCAAAAGCTGTTTTCAGGAAGCCATCAGCACCTACGCCACCGACGGCAATGATTCCGTCGGTGATGGGCTTCCCGCTGTTCTGAGCCTTGATAATTTCCGCCCAGCCGCTGTTGTCCAGGCATTGAGTTGGATTCGTATTTGAGGCAATCGCCATATGATGAATGCGACAAAGATTTGCGTACCCTGTTTCGTTCTGGGCAAACAGAAGGATGGAGCCTTTTCTACCCTTGTCTCCAACTTTGATGTCGATTTGAACTCCAATAATGGGTTGAATGCCCGCTGCGACGGCTGCTTTAGAAAACTGCATAGCACCGTGCAAATTGCGAATATCGGTCAGAGCAAGCGCTGGCTGACCCAGACGTTTGGCGCGTTCGATGAGGTCCTTGGCCTTGCTTGTACCACTTCCGAGGGAGTAATCAGAATGAACACGTAAATGAACGAAAGGGAATGACACAGCGAATCTCCGAAGATAGCTTGCAATCCTTGGACAGGTCGGCAAGTTCAGTCAACTCGGAGTTTGGCGATTCCCCCAGCAAGATAGGAGAATGGGTGTATGAATGATCTTTTTTCGACTCCTGCGGCTCCTTTGGATTTGCTCGAAGGGCTCGATGAACGACAGCGTCTGGCCGCAACAGCACCTGATGGAGCTGTTCTTGTGCGCGCTGGAGCTGGCACGGGGAAGACACGTACGCTGGTGGCTCGCATTCAACATCTGATCCGCGGTAGAAGAGTTGCCCCGTGGGAAATCACTGCGGTGACGTTCACGAGGAAGGCTGCTCGTGAAATTAAATCTCGATTGTCATTGGCGTTGGGGGAGGCATCGACGCAACCTGTTTCTGTGGGAACTTTTCATTCCCTTTCAGCGCGGATATTGCGCCGGAATGCAGCCCTGTTGGATATGAAGCAAGACTTCCAGATTCTTCTGGAGGAGGATGTCCTGCATGTTCTCAAGGAAACTGTGGAAAACTGTGTCACATTTCCTGACGATGTGCAGGGAGAAGATCGGCGTCGAGCTATTGCTCTGCAGGCTGAGAGAGCATTCGATTATATTCAGAACTGGAAATCCTGGGGCTTGACGGCCTCTATGGTCGATGACCGTCAGCGGCAGCGGCGTAGTGATGAAGAAGAAGAGTATGCGCGAATCTACTCTCTTTATCAGGCCAGTATGCGCCTTCAAAATAGAGTTGATTTTGGAGACCTTATCCTGCTGGTGGTGGAGCTATTCGAAAAGTATCCAGATGTTGCGCATGTGGAAAGCGAGCGTGTCCGGCATTTATTGATTGATGAAGCTCAAGATGCGAATCCAGCTCAAGTAAAATGGGCGCGCTGGATGTCGATGGCTCATCGGAATGTTTTTGTCGTCGGTGACGAAGACCAATCCATCTTTTCTTTTCAAGGAGGCTACCCTGGAGCGCTTCTTGATTTGACTGGACCTGATGCTACACATTTAAGTTTGACGCTTAACAGGCGATGCACAGATGAAATCCTGGCTCCCGCGGTGCAATTGGTAGGGTGGAATCGCCGTTCCAGCCAGAAGGAATTGCAGTCCGGCCGGTCTGGAGCACCGGTAGAATTGCATGTTTCCGGATCTGAGCGTGAAGAGGCAACGCGAATTGCTTCCCTGATTAAAGCTGAGATGGCTTCGGGTACTCCAGCTTCACAGATCGCGGTTCTGGTTCGAGCCGGCTGGGTGATGCCTCCGATTGAAGAAGCGATGCTAAAAGCAGGGATACCATATGAAATCGTGGGTGGCATTCCCTTGTTGAAAAGGAGAGAAATCCAGGTTGTCATGGCCTATATTCGACTGGCTTGTTACCCTCATGACGGGCGTAGCTTTGATATTATCCACGATGAGCCTCGGAGGGGTGTGGGAAATGCAGCCAATGCTGCAGTTCTCGAGATGGTAAAACGTCGTAACGTGCCGTTTTTCGATGCCTGTCGGCAGATCCGTACACTGGAAGGTGTGGAAATCAGTGGAGCCATGCGGGAGGGGTTGGATACACTGGGTGTCCATCTGGAGCACCTGGCGATGCGGTTCGAGCATTCTGGAATTACAACTTCAGAATTGCTGGAAATGATTCTGAGCCCGGAGGGTATTGGATACCGACGGTATCTGGCGACTAAATCCAAGGGAAGCGCCAAGCGCCTCGACAATATCAAGCTTCTTGAACGGGTTGCCAAAGATTTCCCGGATGTCTTGGAATTCATCGATGAAATTACTTTGGGACATGATGACGAGCACGTCGATATGAATAAAGTGCGGATATCAACGATGCATTCATCGAAAGGGCTGGAGTGGGATGTGGTCTTTTGCCCTGCCTTGGAGATGGATATCACTCCCAATAAGCGAGCTCTGGAACAAGTTGTTCAAGGGTCACCTTCAGATCCATGGAATGGCCCCCAAGGTGGCGGAATGGATGAGGAGCGGCGTTTGGTGCATGTCGCATTTACGCGGGCTAGGCGCAATTTGCACCTGTCTTGCAGCTTGACCCGTTCATTTCGACAGGCTGCCCCATCGCCGTTTCTTCCAGAATCTGGCATTGATCCTTCAATGTCAGCTGTATCTTCCGCCCCGTTGACGCGGAAGCCAGGTCGAAAAGATAAGGTAACTCCTCGTGCTGGACGGAAAGGATTTTCGAGTCTTGCCTCACGGTATGATTAGAGATTCAGGGGCTTAGTAGCGGATATTGTCCAGATTCAGCAGATCCCCGGTGGCTGATGTAATGTCGCGTACGCGGACTTTGATACCAGTCGTCCTTCCACAGATTTTGGTCGATCGCTTGCTCACCATGAGCCTGTCGTCCTTCCAGATGATTTTGTTGAGCGCATCACAGATGGCTTTTTCCATGTTATCCAGGTCAGGATCTGTAACGTCGGTTGGCCAATGATCTGGTTCCCCAGGCATGACAAAAACGAAGTCCACGTGAACTGGCCAAGCATAAGGTTGTCGATCACCTCGCATATGAGCTGACGCGATCGTAGCAATGGCTTTCTCAAATACAGCTGTATCCTCCGGGGTATAAGTTTTGTGTTTGATGCCATCAAGCAATTGCTTGAATCGCACCAGAGATCCTCCCGACTGAGAAAAGGCCTTTTCCACGGCAACCTTGGATAAAGATGTCCGAGGGCGCTCTTTTGTCTTGGGTGTTAGCGGAATAAAAAACTGAACATCAAAAATTGGACCCGGCGTGGTAGCACTAATTCTCCCTCCCTTGGGAGAGGGGCGTCTTGTCTGCTTACGTTTTTTAACAGGAGGTGCCGTCTTTTTAGGAATGGGCTTGTCTGGCACGACAATTCCTAAACTCATGGCTTCCTTCATAGATATCCTGGCCATGTAGTTCCTCTAGCTTATTGGACCAGGATGATGAGCCTTAAGAATAAATTTCGCAAGCATATTGGATTCTTGGTGTTTGTTTGGTTGTCCTTGTCTCTGAGGGCTGACAGTGTGACCTGAACATTTTTTTCGATTCGAGGCTTCAATGGGCATCCGGCAACTTGCAACTGACATCGAGACTACAGGCCTGAGTAAGGTTGATGACAGAATTATCGAACTGGGTGCAGTCGAGCTCGTTGACGGCATCGAAACTGGGCAAACCTTCACCGTCAGAATCAAGGCTGATCGCCCCATCAATCCTGATGCGAGCAAGATTCATGGTATTTACGATGAGGATCTTGCGGATTGCCTGACCTTTGATGAGGTGGTCGATGAATTTCTTGCTTTTATCGGTGAAGATGACCTGATCATCCACAATGGCTTGAATTTTGATGGGCCTTTTCTCGATGCAGAACTGGCGCGGGTTGGTAGGCCGCCACTTCGTAACAAGATTGTCGATACCTATGTTCTCGCCCAGAGACAATTCGGTCGAGGAGCCAAGCTGAACCTGGATGCTCTGGCGGATCGGTTCGGGGTAGACAGGTCTGCTCGAACTGTGCATGGAGCTTTGGTGGACTGCGTTATCCTGGCGCGCGTTTTCGTGGCCATGACTTCGAGCCGCAACGACCTTCTCGGGAGAAATTCAACTTCTGTTACTCATAAAGCCTCAGAGAAAGTGATGGACACTCCATTTATGCCTGAGACCGCCCGGCAGAGATGGTTTAAATCCCGTCCTCCAGTAGAGATACCGGCTTCTGAGTTGGAACAGCATGCGGCTTTTGTTGCTAAGATCCCTGATGCTGTGTGGAAAAGCTGGATGGACGCATCTGATGTTTGACATCACGGTCGGGATCGTATCGGTTTAATCCTGTGAAATTTGAACGATTCTCAGAGAAGTACAGATGGAAACCATAAAGAACGGTTCTGAACCTATTCAGATCGAAGCGATTCTTGAGCGAGCGTCGAGAACACAGCGGGCGATGATGGAGGCGGCAGACGTCCGCCGATCCAGTCTGGAGCGTTTGAGTGTTCAGGTGCGAGAACTCGCGGCGACGAATGGTGACCTGGTTGAACAGATCGAAACTCTGGAAGCAGAAGGGAAGCGCCGTGAGCGTGAACATGCTGATGAGATCGGGCGTCTGACCAGCCGTATCAATGATCTGGAAGTAGTTTCCGTAGAGGCTGCCGATGCTCATCGAGTTGAGCTTTCCAAGGCAATGGATAGGGCAGAAGCTCTGGCCTCTGAATTGGCTCGCGTGACTGAGCAATATGGTCGAGTAGCCCGGGAATTCGAACGTTTTGTCGATGGTGTTGACCGAGAAACAGTTGCTTCTGTCGAAGCCGCAGGAATGACAGAAAGCCGCTTGGTCGTGCCACTTCAGAAACTTAGACAGCAAACGCAGGAACAGGATGGCTCTCATTTGGCATCCGTCACCCCTTTGCATGCATCTTCCCCAGAAAACGTTTTAGCGACGAATGATGAGGATGATTTGCGCCAGGAGATGGCGGATGCTGCCGCCGGCTTCGGCCGCCTTGCAGGAGGAATGTAGTAATGACTCAGGTTTCACCTTCAGCAGGAGCCCTGGATAAGCTTTCTACCTATGTCTCCGGTATTGTCGGAGCGCAGCGAGAGCGTTTGGTGCAGATGGAGGAACTGGGAGCCTCTATTGCAAGTGTGCAAATTTATACAGCGAGTCTTGAGCAGCAACTTGGTTCTGCGCGTCAACAACTTGCTGAGGCATTGGATCGGGAGGAAGGTCTCAAGACCCTTCTTATCGGAGAAAAAGGGGCTCGAGAGGCTCTCGTGGAGGCACATGCTGAGAAAATTGATTCTTTGCAAACAGCGCATAGGGAAGAAATTTCTCGGATCGAAGAGGAATTCCGTCAGAAAATTAATGAGTTGAGACTCGAAGCGACGGATGCGATCAACACCATTCGTGAAGAAGCGAGCTCTGCAATTCAGATGGCAGAAAATGATGCCCGCCTTGCTAATGATGCTCGTGCATTGGCAGTTTCCGAAAATGATCGACTGAATGAGGGAATGACAGCTCTTATCAAGGTCATTGAAATGAGCACCTCTGACGTCCATGGGGAAAGTAATGCTATCAAGGAGATGATTTCAGCTATCGATCGGCGGCTTCCTGAGATTGATGCTCGTCAGGAACACTCCACAGAGTCAGACCCCCTTGCGTTTTTAAGGCTGAAAAAAGACCCCATCCCCCACCATGATGAGCAAGCAGCCTGATTCCATGCTACTTGCTTGACGTTGCAACTTTCTGGTGAAGGTATGAAAATGCTTTCATCAGAAGTGGAGCAGCTGTGTGTCCGATTCCAAAATCAACATGATGTCCGGGTGGTCCCCTGACTCTCCGTTGGCCACCATTGTTTCGCGGGAAACGAAGGACTTTCCTGATGTTCTCGCTCATGAAACTCGTGTTGCCGGGGTTTCTGAAAAAATTGGCACCATTATTGGGATGGATGCTGCGGAAATTGCGATTTTATCTTTTGCCGCCCGTCTGCATGACGTTGGCAAAATGTTGATTCCTACGTCTATCCTCCGGAAGCCAGGACGTCTTGATGCGGAGGAACGCGCCATCGTCGAGACTCATGCGAAGAAGGGGGCAGAGATGTTGGCCTGCGTCCCCGGCATGTCTCAGGATGCTATCGATGTCGCTATGCATCATCATGAACGTTATGATGGTTTTGGTTATCATGGATTGTCAGGAGAGGACATTCCTTTCAAGGCCAGGATTGTTGCTATTGCAGATGTTTATGATGCCCTTTCAGCTAAACGAGACTACAAAGATGCCATGCTTGAAGGGCAAGTTCTCTCGTTGATGACAGCAGATGCGGCTTCAGGTCGAGTACTTGGTCGGCGAGCCTTTGATCCCGTTCTTCTGCGCTTTTTCGTGCAAAGTCGGTTGATGGATGCCGATGCTGATATTGGGAATCAATACCGGGACGATCTGGAAGCGTACGCCTATAGTGCTCCAGAAAGCGATTTGTCCGAGGATTTGGCGTGCCGAGTTTCCTTCAGTGGTAATGGGGATCGAACAATTCTGGATGAATTCAGACGTGAAGTCGTTTCCCTGAACCTGGCCGGTGTTCCAGTGGATCGCCTACAGCTTGAACGCTCGATAGCTTGAGGTGGATGATGAAATCTATCGACAATCTGGGTATGCGGCCTTTTGATGAAACCAAAAAGATCGTAGAAGCCCTTGGCATGCGTCTTTCCAGGTCGGAGAAGCGTCCGTTTCCCGATTGGGTGGAGACATCTATCTTGTCAGGCCGTAAAGCTGTTGCAAGGTTGGTGTTCTACCGGAATGGTTCTGATGGTAGCGGATCCTTGCATCTGCATCCTCCATTCGCCAATTCCAGTCAGATCCTGGCGGGTCGTGGCTATATTGAAAATGAGTTTCATCTGGCGGATGTCCTTGAAGAGATTGAGGGGTTGTTGCGCACGAGGTTGGTTCTGGATGGGAAACTCCCATACGAACAATATCCTTCGGATCGATCCCTGCAACGGTGGGCTCGACGGATAGTTGATGAGTGCGGCAGGGGAGCCGGCCGTTTTAGGGCTAGATCCGCCATGGCGATCAGTGCCTATAAAGAATGCGCCGGCGTAGCCGCGGCATTTGACAGAGATACGGCTATTACCTTGCAGCGGCGTTTATCCGGATTGTCATATTCAGGGACTGATGAGGCCTTGCGTTATATTCAGGCTACCGCGATCAGTATGGCCGATGTTCCATTTTCCAGGCACGCGCTTGCTTGGGAGACTGGCTCCAGGGATTCCTACATTGCGATGCAAACCAATCCTCCTCCTGAGCGTAGTCCATTGTAACAGTTTGTTTGATATGACTTTCCTATATGCTGTCAGCTATCTTGGCTATGGTGTATAGATCTGATTTTCGGGTGCCTGGGAGTGACTGAATGCGTATTGAAGTCTGGACAGACGGATCTTGCCTGGGGAACCCTGGGCCTGGCGGTTGGGCTGCCTTAATCCGCCAGGATGGGATCGATCGGGAAATTTCTGGAGGAGAGGCTCACACGACCAATAATCGAATGGAGTTGATGGCTGCTATTCAGGCATTGGAAGCCTTGCCGGATGGTGCCTCTGTGGTGGTACATGCTGATAGCCAATATGTCGGCAACGGTATCAAAAGCTGGATACATGGCTGGAAGCGTAATGGGTGGAAGACTTCGATGCGAAAGCCCGTAAAAAATGTTGATCTCTGGCAACGCCTTGATGTGGCTGTTTCCCGTCATGGGGTGGAGTGGCGTTGGGTCAAAGGGCATGCCAACTCTCGAGAGAATAATCTCGTGGATCAGATCGCGCGTAATGCTGCCGATGCTTTTGCCTGATAATCAGGAGTTCTACCTGATAAACCGTTGGGAACGATGAAGATAGATATTCCGGGACTTCGTAGCGGATATTGTCCAGACACCATCCGCTACGAAGTGTGATGTCTGCTGATGAACAGGCTTGACGATCCATGGATAGCATGGCACGTCCATGGTTCTCTCTGTGTTCACGCCATGAAGTTCCCTTGAAGACCATCGCCAAAGCCTATCGGTTCAAACTCTATCCGAACAAAGCGCAGCAGCAGCAGGATCTTCTGCGCTTCAGCGGGTCGTGCCGCTGGCTGTGGAACCAGTTGCTGGAGCTGAATATCGAGACCCACAAGGCTACCGGTAAATTCGTCTTCCGCATGGATATGCAAAAGCTCCTTCCAGGAATGAAGGAAAAGACCCCGTGGCTCGCCGACACCCCGGCCGTGGCGTTGCAACGGGTGTGCCGAAACCTTGATCTGGCGCTGAAGCGCAGCTTCAAGCCCGATGCGGCCGGCAAGTACGCCGGCTTCCCCAAGTTCAAGAAGCGCGGCGGGGAGTGCTCTTTTTATGTGACCAATCAGCAAATGCGCATTGAGGGTATGCGCCTGATCCTGCCCAAGATGGGCAGGATCAAATTCCGCTGTGGCCGGCGCATTCCAGCCCAGGCAAAGATCCTGGGCGCCACGGTGCGGCGGGATGGGGATGACTGGTATTGCGCCGTGCAATGCTTGCTCGACATTCCCGAAGTTCATGTCGAGCCCACGCCCGAAGGTGTGGTTGCTGTAGATGTCGGGGTCAAGGTCATGGCGATGACCTCGGATGGCAACGCCTATCTCATGCCCAAGATCGAAAAGCGTCGCACCAAGCGCATCAGGCGGTTGAACAAGAAGCTGGCGCGGCAACGCAATGGCTCGAAGAACCGCGAGAAGACGCGGCGACGGCTCGCCGCGGCATACGCCAGGCGGTGCCGCCTGGCGCAGGACGTGCGGCACAAGGCCTCGCGCCAATTGGTGGATCATGCCACCTTCCTGGTGCTGGAGACGGTGCTTATCAGCGCCATGTCTCAAGGTTATCACCTCGGCAAGGCCATGGGAGAAGCAGGACTGGCCGAGTTTATGCGCCAGATCCTCTACAAGGCCGATT